>ENA-UOOK01000400-UOOK01000400.1-fermentation-metagenome-genome-assembly--contig:-NODE-400-length-56619-cov-5.608284_pt1 | contig 56619 bp, 60 predicted proteins | sample MGYA00245777_ERZ724023 | MGnify/ENA primary metagenome ERZ724023 (study PRJEB28704, sample SAMN03018312) | fermentation metagenome | biome: anthropogenic terrestrial biome; feature: soil; material... | reverse complement strand
GCCATGGGTTGTACACCAGACTCATCAAGTCAGTCCTTTCTCTTTCAATGCCGCCTTTTTTCCTTCAGCTCTGCCAGACGGTTTCGTGGTTGCACTGCGCAGTGCCGGCTGCAAACCGACAGACGGAACCACAGAGGAACAGAGACACAGAGATTTTTAGCTTTTTCAGGGAGCTCGATCTGAAATCTTCAAAAGCCCGAGCTATCTGGCCATCCCCTCTTATCACAACCTCAATTCAGATGATGGCCGAGAATAGCTCCCAGAGAACTATGCAATTCATTTTAATATTATTTGCCTTTTGAGAGAGTATGATCATTACAAAGATTTAAAAAGATTTCGATCGATTATTGCCATGGCGATCTGCAGGAATCAACCACGAGCATACGCAGGACGAATGGTATCAGGAGAAAAAGGAGGGAATTGCTCGGCTCTATGACTCTGTGTGGGAATCGTAGAGCGATGGTGGAATCCAGGGGGGTTTAACGGGAATAAAACCACAGAGTCAAGAGAGCGCACGGAGGACGAACGAACGGAGACGTCTATCCCGGAAGCAATTGCGTGGGCTTTTCAAGCATGGATGGAAAGGAATGCTGAGCGTCTCTGTGAACTCTGTGCCTCTGTGGTTCATAATCGTAGTCGAAAAATCAATCCTGGCGGTTTACGTGAATAAATAATCGGAAACAGCAAAGAGTCTCTCATATTTTCTTTCTCATCCAAAAACTCCCCGGAGTAATTTTCCCCTTCTTATAAGAACTAAAAGCCGCCTCCAATTCATTAGAATGCATGAGGTTCATGTAGTTTCCCATCCACAATACTTCAAAAGCCTGATTATAAATTAGAAATGCCTGTAATAAATATTGCTCATTCCAGAATCTGAAGTCCTCTAATATCCATTCTTTGGGATATTCCGCGGGCAAGAATATATCATGAATATGAACCAAAACCCCTTTTTTAAGTTTTGGCATTATATTGAGATATTCGTACTGGACATCGCTTCCAATCATCAATACATGGCTTGAGTCGATAAACAGTATATCATTCTTATTTAGTTCATTAAACCTGCACGACGGAACGTCCTGAATTTTTGCAGTAACAAGCTTTGAAAGTCCATGAAAGCCAGACTTCAGGGTATCATTCGGATAAGGTTCAAAGGCGATCAGCTCACAATTATCATAACCCTCTTCCTCATTTTTTAAAACCGCTTGAGCGGCCAATAGGGTTGAATATCCTGATCCTATCTCGAATACCTTTCTGGGCTTAAAATGTCGAATCATGCAATACAAGATTTCAGCATCTACCGATTCAAAAGCACCATTATTTAAATAGTATTGATGAGGAATCGATGTTTTATCTCTGGGAATCTTTTCATATTCATCTTTAAATTTCGAGGAAAACATCGCGAGAAGCTTAATTTGTTCCTCCTCGTTGATATCAATACCATTGAGGTCCGACGGTTCTTTCCATAAATCCATTTTCAACTTTCTCGTGTCAGGAATCGGGATGTAGAAATGGTTTGGTGTCAAATGAAGTCCCATTTTTTGAAAAAATAAGAAGGCCTTCCTTCTTGATAGGTTCAAAGCATGATTATATATTTTATTGGCTTTGCTCATTTTATGTATACACCCTGCATGGTTCGCTGTCACTTCGCTTGTTTTCTCTTTTGGGCACACTATGCATGCGTTCTCTTATATCCCGCTATCCGTCCTGCTCGACATCATGTTTAATCGCTAAGGCCATTTCGTTGAGAAATGCTCCCAATCACGTCTCTGTAAGCTCTGTGCCTAGTTGGCGAGATCTCCGTTGGATATGGGGTGTCATCATATTCATCAGATTAGTCCTTTCTCTATTGGTCTCTTCCTGCCTGTTTGGCGTCTGGTCCATCTTGCCGCCCAGGTTCCCGAATCCATTCTTTGTGGTGGTATTAAGGTTTTCGAAGCTATCCTCAGTGAGGTCATGGTTGGGCACTTCCCCTCGTTTTGACGAGGAACAGACAACAGCTTAACTGACTCGTACAAGCAAATACAGGGACACGGTATCGGAGGCATATGAGATCGGGCAACCGATCTAGGTGATAAGATGACAAATGAACCTCTCCTCCCGTACCTGGGGTGCCAGCACGCGAATATGTGCCACAGTGTAGTCAGCATGAAGAGTCAGCCACCCTTACGCCTCGCGACTTTTTGCGTAGAGGCAAGCCGCGCCCTTCAGGAAGCGGTAGTTGACTATCTCGACGCCATCAGGAAGACGCTCTCTGACCTCTTTTGGACCTGCAATCTTCCGGAAAGCTGAGTGTTGTCCTGATCCCTGAGAGTATTGGGCATCGACATTATCCGCATGGATGAGTGCGTTCTTGACTGCAATTGCTGAGGCGAACCACTCAGATTCGTCCTTCTTCTTTCCCTCAGCAATCACCAGGACACTACCAACACTCTTATCAAGGCGGTCCTGGATAATGCCGGCCGGATCCATCTCATCGGCAAGAGTGATTGCTTTAACCCTGTATCCGACCCCCGGCACTCTGCCCGATAAGAAAGCCGTCAGCCGGATCATTGTTGAATCGTCCTCTATGTTCTAGATGTTTGGTATATATTTAGCTATATCGCCGCGCACATTGCGATCTGCGTCCCTCCTCCCGCAGCGCTGCGAATGCATCCGCTGCCCGGCCAACCAGCGCCCATACTAAATTGGAGCCGATGACTCCCGCTCCTCCCCTGACCCGTGCTTTCATTAATTGATATCTTTTTTTTGATTCTTATTGATATGTCATCAAATCGGTATCATGAATTGGAGGTCAAAAAGACCGGGCTTTGCGCGTCCTTTGTGATCTTTGTGTTCTTTGTGGTTTAATTCCGCTTTTTTTGTCCTCTGCTTCTGTGTGGTTTTGCGGTTGCAGTGCACGGTGCCGGGGCTGCAAACTAACGGACGGAACCACAGAGGCCTAAAGAGCAGCTATGCGAACAATCCAGTCTTCGCTCAATCCTTTATTCAATATCTTTTCGCATTATAAAAGAGAAAATTAAATATTATTTCTTGTCAGAACATGAATGCATAGCTGTCGACGAGTATGAAATTTTCTTAATAGTCATTATCCATTTATTTTTTCGATTTTTTGGAAAAATTTAATCAACTAACCACCATTTTCTTGCTATCTTGTCTTGGATCAATCATCCAGACGGGGAAAGGTTTTTAATTGGGATCAACGATACTTACCTGAAATTTGGGGGCAGAAAAATCATGAGAATAATTGCAGATAACTTAGGTGCTGATCTTGCTACCCTTCTGAGAACCATCAGAATCATCGAACCAGAGCTATGGAGTTCAAGCAATAGACGCTTTTTGCTTCCCAGAAAGCTGGGCGATTTGGATAACCCGGAGTATTTGAGGGAGATTAACGAAAAGGTCCAAAAGCTGCAGCATTATAGATATTTGCTCAATTCCGGATCGATAACCAATTCAGAATATGCCTCACTGAAAGATCAACTGCTCTATGGCGAATGCGAAGGCTGCTGTGCCTGCAGTTGCATTGGATTGGATGAATCGCAGCTTTAGCCTTAATCTCTGAATCATCCCCCAGTTGAATGCCCATTCATGATAAAAGCTGAAAAGTGTTGAGATATTCGAGAGCAACCGCATGAAGACAATACAAAGATATAAGCAATTATGAAGATCAGCGAAACTGCCAAATAGTTCAAGCAATATGTTTATGGATAGCATGAAGCTAAAAGTCACAATCACCGGCGAAAACGTGCACAACGTGGGCTACAGATATTTTCTCATGACCAGTGCCATAGACCAGGGTCTGGATGGTTTCAACGCCCGCAATACTATGAAGGGAAATGAACAGCAGGTAGTGGCCCTGATCGAGGGAAATGAAGAAGCAATTGCAGGCTTCAAGAAGCTAGCAGAGAGCCAAAGGCCGGAGCACTCCCTGGTATCGAGCATCGTATTTGAGGATACCAATAGCAATGTCATGAAGACAGGAGAATATGCCCAGGTTTGCACCGCAATCCAGCTAAACAAGGCTATCCCGCTGCTATTGGATATGAGGGATGATCTGAAAGAGATGAAGGGTGATATGAAAGAGATGAAGGGCGATATAAAAGAGATGAAGGGTGATATGAAAGAGATGAAGGGCGATATGAAAGAGATGAAGGGCGATATGAAAGTTGTAAGGAAGAACACCGACATAATACCTCAGATTCATGAAGAAATCAAAGGCATGAGAGAGGATATCCAGCCGGGATACGCAGCGCAATTCAGGCTGGTGCAGGCCGATATCCGGGCGATAAAAGAGCGTCTGGGCATGTCCTGATTTGAATTATGCTTCTTTTCTCTGTCATCCCCTAAACCAACCACAGTCTCCTTTAACCCTGATATAAGGCCTGTATTCCGGGCTCGTATCCAAGTTCATTTCTTGCCGCGGATATATCCGCTAGAGAATCCTGGATGTCCCCCGGCCTTGGCTTCTCGTACATCAACCCAATCCAAGTCCCACGAAGATGAAAATGGGAATCGACAGCCGAATACTCTGAAGCCGGATCCTGCCTGGGCCCATAAACACTAAAAAATCGCAGGCATACCGTCCTTAATCCATAGAGCCCAGAGAGACCCTAGCATAATATTCGCCTGTGATCTTGCCCGCAGCATAAGGATACAGTGGATCGGGCATCAGGTCCTTGCGCTTGGGCCCGCGCAGGCTCATCTCCGTAAACGGCGGAAGATGATGCGTACACCAACTTTTTAGCCCCGCAATCCCTGGCTGCGAAAAGGATTATTCAAGGCGCCATCGATATTGGCCGCATTGGAGGCCAGGAGATCATTTACAGACCTCTGGAATAAGAGATTTCTGCAAATAGGCTCCAACTATTATGTTCATCTCCCTGGAATAAGAGAGGATTGCCAGCCAATATGGACTCTAACTCAAGATAGCAAACTACTTAAAAAATAGAAACCCCAATACTGATCAGATAAGCAGGTGCATAAGAGACATGACCGAAGGAGAAACCGTTAGGCTGAAGGCATCTGAGGCCAATCAGGGCGATGTAGGAAAGGGCATTGTCAGGATGGGCGACGAGTTCATGGAACGGATCGGCATCCGCCCCCTGGATGTAGTGGAGATAATCGGATCGCGACCCACAGCTGCTCTGGCCGTGAGCGCCTACACCCAGGACCAGGGCATCGACATGATCAGAATGGACGGTCTAATTCGATCCAATGCCGGAACAAGCATCGGTCAGTATGTAGAGGTCAAGAGGGCGACCTGGGAAGAGGCCAAGCATGTAACGCTGGCCCCCGTCACCCAGGGCATGCAGATCTTCGCCCCGGGCGATGTCCTCACCAAGGTCTTCAACGGCCGACCGCTATTAAGAGGCGATGTCATCTCCACCACCAGCGTGAGAAAGCCCCCCACCGATTCCATGGGCAGGGAGACCATGTTCGAGGAGATCTTCCGGGGCTTTCTTGGTGCTCAGGCCTTTGGCCTGGGGGAGATCAAGCTCCGGGTGGTCTCCACCAGCCCGGGCGGAATCGTCAAGATCACCGAGGGGACGGACATAGAGCTCCTGCCCCAGGCGGTGGAGACGCCTGAACGCTCTGTGCCCTCAGTGGTCTACGAGGACGTGGGCGGCCTCAAGCCGGTGATAACCAAGGTCCGAGAGATGATTGAGCTTCCGCTGAAGCATCCAGAGCTCTTCGACCGCCTGGGCATCGATCCGCCCAAAGGAGTGCTGCTGCACGGCCCGCCCGGCACGGGAAAGACCATGCTGGCCAAGGCAGTGGCCAATGAGAGCGACGCCTACTTCATAAGCATCAACGGCCCGGAGATCATGTCCAAGTACTATGGGGAGAGCGAGAAAGCCCTCAGAGACCTGTTCGAGGAGGCGGAGAAGAACACTCCCGCCATCATCTTCTTAGACGAGCTGGACTCCATCGCCCCCAAGAGAGGAGATGTCACCGGAGAGGTGGAACGGAGGGTGGTAGCTCAGCTCTTATCTCTCATGGACGGGCTGAAGGAGAGGAAGAACGTCATAGTCATCGGCTCAACCAACCGTCCCGAGGCCCTGGACATGGCACTGCGCCGGCCGGGAAGGTTCGACCGGGAGATCGAGCTGGGCGTTCCGGATATGGAAGGAAGGCTGGAGATCTTCCAGATCCATACCCGGGGCATGCCCCTGCACGAGGACGTGGTCCTGGAGGACTATGCAATAGAGACCTACGGCTTCGTGGGAGCGGACATCGCTGCGGTCAGCCGTGAGGCGGCGATGAACGCCCTGCGGCGTATCCTGCCACAGATCGATCTGGACGAGCCCACCATTCCCAAGGAGATCTTGGACCGGCTCATAGTGCAGAAGAGCGACTTCGAGGCCGCCCTGCGGGAGATTCAGCCCTCAGCGATGAGAGAGATCCTGGTGGAGGTCCCCAATGTGAGCTGGGAGGACATAGGTGGCCTGGAGAGCGTCAAGGATCTGATGGTGGAAGCAGTTGAATGGCCGCTGCGCAATGCGGAAAGCTTCCAGCGCCTGGGCATAGATGCCCCCAAGGGCATCCTGCTCTATGGCCCGCCGGGCACGGGAAAGACCATGCTGGCCAAAGCGGTGGCCAATGAGAGCGAGGCGAACTTCATAACCGTCAAAGGGAGCGCACTACTCTCCAAGTGGTACGGAGAGAGCGAGAAGAGAGTAGAAGAGATATTCAGGAAGGCGAGGCAGGTTGCTCCTTCCATCATATTCTTAGACGAGCTGGATGCCTTGGTCCCCGTCAGAGGGGGAGCGATGGGCGAGCCCCATGTCACCGAGAGGATAGTCAACCAGCTTCTAAGCGAGATGGACGGCCTGGAGGAGCTGCACGGAGTGGTGGTGATCGGAGCGACCAACCGGCCGGATATCATCGATCCTGCTCTTCTCAGGCCGGGAAGGTTCGATGAGCTGATACTGGTGCCCGTGCCGGACCGCGAGTCCCGGCGCAAGATCTTCCAGGTCCATCTGAAAAAGTCGCCCCTGGCAGATGATATCGAGGTCGAGGAGCTGCTCGAGCAGACTGATCAGTATACGGGCGCAGACATCGCTTCTCTGGTCAGAAAGGCCGGGCGCCTGGCCCTCAGGGAGGATATGGCAGCCACCAAGATCAGCCAGAAGCATTTCCTTGCCGCCTTAGAGGAGATTGGGCCCTCGGTGACTGCGGATACGATGAAATACTATTCATCAATGGCCAGGGAACTGCGCAAGAAGGCCTCCAGAGAGGTAGAGAGAGCTGATATATACGCTTGAAGCAAAAACCGGAGCGTCGAGAACTTCCGACATAAGAATAGCAGTGGAGAGTGCGGGGATTGGATAACAAACTCGGTTCAATCACCCACCTTTCCTCGGCTTTTTCAATTTTCCTTTAATATTAGGGGTAGACTCATTGCCGGACAAAAGCCTTTTAGACAATAACAATTGTGTAGTGGTCGAATTCGTCAGCCGCTGGAAAGAAGAGGACATAGTGGAGCTGTACCGGGCCGGCGGCTGGTGGAGGGAGTACATGGACCCATCTCATCTCAATGACCTGATTCAGGGAAGCTTTCTATTCGCAGTGGCGGTTGACGGAAGGAGTGGCAGGGCAGTGGGTATGGGCCGGGTGATCTCCGATGGGGTCTCAGATGGGTACATTCAGGATCTGGTGGTTTTAGCCGACTGGCAGAATATGGGATTAGGCAGGATGATAATTGAGAAGCTTATAGAGGGGTGCAGAGCCAGGAAAATCGCCTGGGTGGGCCTGATCGCCGAGCCGGGAAAGGAGGACTTTTACGATTCAATTGGATTTCGCAAAATGCCTGGGCATGTGCCTATGCTCCTGGATTGGGAGGCCCAAGGGTGCTGAGCTCTTGCGACTTCAAGCCGGTGACGCTCTCGGACAGGGACTTTTTCGTCCAGCACTACCGCCGGTTCCCTCAGAGGCACAGCGACAACACCTTCACCAACATGGTCTGCTGGAACTATTATGCCAACTACCGGTATGCTTATGTCCAGGACTGTGTGCTCCTCTCCAGCACCATCGCCGGCAAGACCCGCTACCGTCCTCCCATCGGGCCAAGAAATCCGGATCTCCTCCATGAGGTTCTGGCCCTCGCTCTGAAGAGCGATGAGACGAGGCCCTTTGTGGTGCTGGACCAGGAGACGCTGGAATGGATAAGCGGTATCTATCCGGAGCTGCAGTTTCAGCCTGAGAGGATGTACTTTGATTATGTCTATCTGGCGAATGATCTGGCCGAGCTGCCTGGAAAGGGATACTCGACCATCAGGCGCCAGCTCAACCAGTTCATGAAGACCTGCAGTCCCCTGGTCGAGGAGTTGGGGACAGATAATATCGAGGAGATAAACGATTTCGTAGAGCAGTGGTGCGAGTGGAAGGACTGCGATTCAAACCCGGATCTGGCATCGGAGAAGGATGCCCTGTGCTTTGCCCTGGCCCATTATCGGGAGCTTGAGCTGTCGGGAATAGCCATCCGCTCGGAGGGAAAGATCGGGGCCATATCCCTCTTTGAGGGGCAAAACGAGGATACAGCGCTGGTCCACTTCGAGAAGGGGCTCCCTGAATGCAAAGGAATCTACCGGGCGATAAATGCCGAGACGGCCAAAATCATGGCCAAAAAATACACCTATATCAACCGGGAGAGCGATATGGGTGTGGAGGGGATCCGGGAGGCGAAGATGCGCTATCATCCTCATCACATGGTCCAGGTGCATATGCTCGGCCGGGAAGAGCTGGAGAAGGTGGTCTGACCAAACTCATTTGCCGCTCTTCAGAGCCTGAAGGCAAGGTTCAAATGAGGGAAAGGATCATCATGGGTCTGGAGCTGATTTAATTATGCACAGCCATGATCATAGCCATGATCCGAAGGGCCATGACCTGACCCATCATGAGGTAGAGCACCTCCTGGAGCACTGGATAGAGCATAACCAGAGCCATAGCACCTCTTTTCGGGAGAGGGCGGCTCAGGTTGCCAGGGTGAGTGAATTGGCCGCCCAGGACATAAACCGGGCAGCTGAGCTCATGGACGAGTGCACAGAGATGCTGAAGAAGGCATTGAAGGATCTGTAAGAGGAGCCGGAAGAGATGGAATTGGTATATATTTATCCCATGGATAAAAGCAAAGATATGCAGAAGATGCTGGACGAGGAGTTCTGGAAGCGCCTGGGGCCCACGGTGAGGGACTGCAAAGCCATGGGCCTGGACAAAGATGGCATGTGCATCTACATCAAAGTCAAGGACGAGCTGGCAGCAGAAGCCAAAAAGCTCCTGGCAGATACGGCAGCCGAGGAACTCAAGGGCGAGGAGGGCGAGGCCCTGCTAAAAGCCTTCCGGGACGAGGCAGAAGCGGCAGAAGCAGGGATGGGGGCGATGTTCGGCTAAGGCCGGACAGCTCTTAAAAAGACTTTCTGCAAATGAGTGGCTCGAAAAAAGTAAGAGATCTGATGCATTCACCGCCTAGCTGACGGCCAGAGTTTTAATTATTTGGGTGGTGTTATATTCATCAAATGACGATACCAGCAAAGCATAATTTGTTCCATCCAGGTTCCAGACAGAGATATTATAGATTCCATCGAGCATCTTGGCGTCTTCATCCGCAGTCTTCATGGTGGTGACGCTGACATTTCTGCCCCGGCTATCAACAGCCGTCCATTTACCGATCTCTTTAGCACCATCCTCTTTTGCCGCCTCCACCCCTCCAATCAGGAAAATTTCGGACAGTGCATCTGGATTCAATTTGGTTAGTATTTCATCGTATACGGTCATGATGGATATGAGGGCTGAGCCGGGCAAGGCGTTGTCGGCTATGAAAAAGTCATTGGAGATCATTTCGTTATTGCTGGTATCGAATTTGCTGTAAATGATCTCAAAGCCAGGCTCCAGGTCAATGGACAGATTCTTCTCGCAGATAGTCAGGAACTTCGATTCCAGGGAAGCAACCGGCATTGCAAGGCAGGCCAGCATGAAGATGGCGGCCAGAAAGGCGGCAGAAGATTTCATTTTCTCAACTCCTCTGGTCTAATTTGCAGCTAATATATAAAAATTTTGTGAAACTATATTGAAATATGAAGGCTGAATAAAAAATAAAAAAATTACCGTCCAGGCCGTCAGATGGCCTGGATCTCCTCTTTGGTGGCGATCTTGATGTTCTTGTCGCTCAGGACCTGCCTGGCCTTGGCGATGTCGTCCACCCGCAGGATGAGCATGGCCCTCTGTGCCTTGGCGGTGACGAAGGCATAGGCGTAATCCACATTCACCAAATTCCCTCCCAGGGTATTGACGATCTCATACAGGCCACCGGGCTGATCCTTCATCTCCACCGCCAGCACATCGGTCATGGAGACGGTAAAGGCGTTCTCCTTCAGGACCTTATACCCTTTCTCAGCATCGTCCAAGACCATGCGAATGACCCCGAAATCGCCCGCCTCAGCGATGGTTAGGGCGCGGATGTTTACCCCGGCATCCGACAGCGTCTTGGCAACCTTTGCCGTCCTTCCCGGCCGGTTTTCCACAAAGAGCGAAACCTGCTTTATCTCAGACATCTCAAATAGCCTCCTAAACCTTTCTGTTATCTGTCACTCTCTTGGCCTTGCCCATGGATCGGGGGATGGTTCCGGGCTCCACCAGATCCACCTTTGCCGCTATGTTCAGCACCCCTTTCAGCTCCTTGGAGACCTTGTTCTCCAGCTTCATCAGGTCGCCGATCTTATCCGAGAAGCCGGACTCTGTCAGCTCCACCCGCACGGTCATCATATCCAAAGGCCCCTTGCGGTCGACGATTATCTCCCAGTGGTCTCCCACCTCGGGAATTCTCATCAGCACCGACTCCACCTGGCTGGGGAAGACGTTGATTCCCCGGATGATGAGCATGTCGTCCGTCCGGCCCATGATCCTCATGATACGCGGGTGGGTTCGGCCGCACTCACAGACCTCGTTGCTCATTACGGAGAGGTCGCCAATTCTATAGCGGATGAGCGGCAGGGCGAACTTGTGCAGGGTGGTGAAGACCAGCTCACCCTGTTCCCCCTCAGCTACCGGCTCGCCGGTATCCGGATCCACCACCTCGGTGAGGAACATATCTCCCCAGACGTGGATGCCGTTCTTCGCCTGGCATTCGGTGAAAAGAGGCCCTGAGATCTCGCTCGTCCCGTAGATGTCATAGGCATTGATTCCCGTATTAGCCTCGATTCTCTTGCGGGTCTCAAGAGACCAGGGCTCCGCCCCGAAGATGCCCACCTTAAGCTGGGTATCGTTCCTGATGGAGACGCCCATCTTCTCTGCCACCTCCATGATGTGCAGGAAATAAGATGGGGTGCAGGCGATGGCTGTGGTGCCCAGGTCCTGCATCAGCTCGATCTGCCGCTCGGTGTTGCCCGTGCCGACGGGCAGGACGGCAGCGCCCATGCGCTCTGCGCCATAGTGCAGCCCCAGGCCGCCGGTGAAAAGGCCGTAGCCGTATCCCACCTGGACCACGTCGTCCCGGGAGAGCCCCAAGGATGTCAGTGCCCTGGCCAGCGACTCAGACCAGGTCTCGATATCGCCCCTGGTGTAGCCGACCACCGTCGGCTTGCCGGTGGTGCCACTGGAAACATGGTAGCGCACCACCTGGTTTTTGGGGGCGCTGAACATGCCTGTGGGATAGTTGTCTCGCAGATCTGCCTTTTTGGTGAAAGGCAGTTTCGCCACATCTGCCAGGGTCTTGATATCCTCTGGCGTTATGCCTGCCTCTTTGAACCTCTGCCGGTAGAAGGCGGAGTGGTCGTACACATAGCGCACTACGAACTTGAGCCTGTCCTCCTGAAGGGAATGCAGGTCCTCAAGGGGCATGCGCTCAATATGAGGGTCCCAGTAACCGGACATTGATTATCAACCTGATTCAGTGATGGCAAGGGTGCATAAAAAGCAATCGATTGCATCTCAGAATTGATCAAGAGTGTTACCTTTTGGATCCTGCCTGCCGCAGGAGCTGCCTGGGAAGCTGTCAATGTCATTACTTCATTTTCGATCCTCTATATATGGCCACAATGGCGCTTATGATACATAAGCTTCCTGCGATCATCATCACACGGCTTATGCTGCTTGCGAGGATCGCAGGGCCGGCATCGGATATGGTCCCATAGTAACCGGCCTGGGCCATCTGCAGCGAGACCAGAAGGCCGGAGAGGGAGACTCCAAGTGCCATTCCCAGGTTTCTGATGGTGGCGGTGAAGCTGGAGGCGATGTTGATCTTGGAGACTGGCAGGGCCCTCATCAGCTCGGTATTGTTGGGGCTCTGGAAGAACGCCGCTCCCAACCCCATGAAGACGAAGCAGATCAAGAGCTGTCTGATATCGTTCGCCGTGCTCATTGCCAGGAATCCCAGAGCGATCATGGAGAGGGCCATGATCGACATTCCCAGAGCTGCCAGGTACCTGAACTGATGCCTGTCGTATACGGCACCGGTCAGGGGCGCTCCGAAGACGGTGATGGCAGGGACGATAAGAAAGATCAGTCCCACCTGCGAAGCAGTATAGCCCCTCACCCCCTCAAAATAGAACGGCCCGAGGACGGTTATCATCAGGTTGGCCACGAAGAAGAGGATCAGGCTGATGCTGGGCAGGACAAACATACGGTAGCGGAAGATGGAAAGGTCCAGCAGGGGTGACTTCTGCCTGGACTCGTTGATTATGAATCCGAAGAAGGATAGGACAAAGATCAGGGCCAGGAGGAGTATGGGCGGCGTCGGGGCAAAGCCATAAGAGAGCTGGCCAAGAAATGTCATCATGGAGACGATGAGCGCGATCAGGGTCAGGCCGCCTATCCAGTCCACCTCCAGGCTTTTGGATCTCGTCTCCTCGATTCTCAGGTATCTGGCGGAGAGGAGGAGCTGGACTATGCCTATGGGCACATTGATCAGAAAGATGTAGCTCCAGCCTAAGAGGTCCACTATGAAGCCTCCCAGAGTTGGCCCCAGGATGCTGCCAATGGCCACCGTCGATCCGATGTAGCCCATGGCCCGGCCCTGCTCGCTCTTGGGAAAGGCGAGGAATATTATCGCCGCGCTTATGGAGAACATCATCGCCCCACCAGTAGCCTGAAAGATCCGGCATAAGACCAGCATCTCCAGGCTGGCGGATATGCCGCAGGCAAGAGAGCTAGAGGTGAAGAGGGCCAGCCCCAGCATGAAGAGCCTGGCCTTTCCCACCCGCTCAGCCACCTTTCCGAATATCAAAAGCAGGCTAGTTATAGTCACCAGATAGGCGGTCATGATCATCTGGGACTCGGCGATGGACACCCGGAAGTGCTCGGTTATGGTGGGCAGGGCGATGCTGACCACTGAGCCATCGAGAACGGCCATCAGGACGCCGGTCAGGACTAAAACCAGGACGATGTAGCGGTTCTTGCTGCCTGCCTCCTGTTCTTTATCCTGATATTCTGCCTTCAGTTCTGTTGAGCCGGATCCCATAGCTCAAGGGCCTTGTACCAAGGGCTTAAAAAGAGTTCCGCAAAGTTGATAGCCTGCAATTGCTCATTCAAAGGAATCAGATGTATGAGAAGATAGACAAAACCACCCGCCTGAAATATGCAGCGATATCCATTCTGCTATTCGTTCTTGGCCTGCTGATCATGCTGACATTCTTTCTCGTGTTCACCATAGTCTTCGCCCTGGCGGTATGGGCATGGTCTGGGATATTCATGTACCTGGCAATTGAGGGGCGACCTTATAGCGATTTTTGCCGGTCGATTGGATTGAGATAGATGTTTTAAAGAATCAAATAACTGGTTGCCGGGATCAGGAAAATCCTGAGGAGCAAGCTCTTCGATCTCGTTTTTCCGTCTGCGGCTGAACCCGTGCCTCCCGGGCATTGAGGTAGGAGCCGAAAAGTCGACTGGCGGCGTCCCGGAAGAATGCACAAAATGCTGTCTTTTCTCTCAGTGAAAAACCTCTTGTTGAGAACGCGCGAAGAGCCAAGATTTTTAAGGTTCAGGATTTAAAAAGGCTTCTTTGATGACAGAGGTCCGAGATCCGGTGCACGGCTACGTCAAGCTGGAGGGCCTGGCCCTGGAGATTGCCAATACCCCTCAGATGCAGAGGCTCCGCTGGATCAAGCAGCTGGGCCTGGCAAACCTGGTCTATCCCGGGGCCAACCACACCCGTTTCGAGCACAGCCTGGGAGCCTACCATATGGCCTCTCTGCTCACCGATCACCTCGGCCTGGATGAGGACGACCGCTTGCTTGTGGGCGCTGCAGCCCTCCTGCACGACGTAGGCCACGGCCCCCTCTCTCATGCCACAGAGTCCGCCCTGGCACCCTTCCTTAGAACAGAGCACGAGAGCGTCATCGAGATTCTTAAAAAAGGAGAGCTGGGGGAGGTGCTGGATAGACACGGCCTCAAGCCAACCGATATCCAATCCTTCATCCACGGCCAGGGCAAAGGCCAGATCGTGAGCGGCGAGATCGATGTCGACCGCATGGACTACCTGATCCGGGACGCCCACTATACCGGCGTGGCCTATGGGGTGATAGACCGGCTGAGACTATTGCAGAAGATGACCCTCCACCAGGGCCAGCTGGCGGTGGAAGCTGGTGGGGTGCAGGCAGCAACGTCGCTTCTCATCTCCCGGCTGCTCATGCACCCCGCGGTCTACTACCATCACGTCTGCCGCATATCCGAGTGCATGATCTCCTCAGGCATCAGAAGGATGATAGAAGATGGCATATCCAGCGCCGCAAAGGTGAAGGAGATGGACGACATCCGGCTTTTCACCGCCCTGGATACAGCGGATGGCTATCCCGCAGAGATGGCCTCTCGCATAAGATCTCGCAAGCTATTCAAAAGAGCGGTCTATGTGGATCTGGAAAGCCTGGAGCCCTCGCTGCAGAGGGTAAGCGAGAAGATCATCGCTCAGGAGATAGCTGCGGAGGCAGGAGTGGATCAGGGCAGCATCTTGGTGGACAATCCACCCCTGCCCGATAGCTCTGAAGGCAATTTTCCCGCCCTGGTCGGGGAAGAGACTAGACCCCTGCGAATGGTCTCCCCCCTGGTCAGCATCCTGGAGAGAGCCCAGAGAGCCACCTGGCGATTCGGCGTCTACGCCCCTGCGGAATTGAGGGATGACGTGGCAAAAGCTGCCAGAAGGTGCTTGAACCTGAAGAAGAGCACTGTGCAGCATACATTCTCAGACATCGATAACGATTACCTTTAAGTCAAAAGAAGAGAGATTGATTCCAATGGCATTTTCCGGAGAAGGAAGAGGATTAAACAAAAACATACTGGTCAAGACCATCCAGACGATGAATCAGCACCTGCCAAACAGGCGGCTCAATCTGACCGAGCTCTTGGCAATGGAGAAGCCCGGAATCAAGGGAAAGGATAACACCTTTTTCGTTATGGACAAGTCCGAGCTGAAGCTGATCTCCGAGTCGGTTCCCAGATTCCTATGGAGCCGCCTCAGACTGCCAATGCTCATTGAGATGTCCCCTGATTTCGGCAGTGGTGGTGCCCGTATTCAGGGTGAGGCAGAGGTGGAGATGGTAAGCAAGATACTGGGCAAAGAGAAGCCGCTGAACAAGCAGATCGTAATCTACCTTCCCGATGTGCGAGAGCTTCGCCGGAAGCTTCCTACAACCACTCAATATGCATTCGTTACCAATCTCCGGGATAGAGATATTGGCTGAAGGGCATTGGCTCCACGATGTCGATATCATATCGATATTTATGTTGTCAAGAACAGAAGACAATTAAACTGGCAGAATAGTTGAGGAGGATTCTATGGCAGAGGATAAGCTGGCAGAAGGCGCAAGACAGTTTAAAGAGAAGATGAACGCAGGGGCCTACAAAGAGGCGGCAAAGATCAAGTCGGATCTGGGCCTTCCGAACTCGATGCTTCAGGATGCGGTGAAGTCGGCATACGATGCCAATATGAAGAAGGGGGATTATTCTCTGGCTGCCGAACTGGCCAAACAATATGATCTTCCCAGCGACCATCGTCTGGAAGCCGCTCAGAGGTCGTTTTATAGAAAGATAGACAGCGAGTTCTACCGGGCAGCGGCGGAGTACGCCAAGGAGTTCGGGCTGCCAGAGGATATGGTCCGGCAGGCGGCCATCCAGGCTTTCAATAAGAGCATGAGCATGGGCATGGTCAAGAACGCTGCTGAGATCGCCGATGACTTCGACCTCCCCAGACCAATGAAACAGGAGGCAGCAAAGAAGTCCTTTGAGCAGCATATGCAAGCCGGCCTCTACCGCAAAGCCCTGAAGATCGCCCAGAAGTACGACCTTCCGGAAGAGATGGTGGCAGAGGCAGAGAAGAAGATATCCTGAAAGATATACCCAAGCCAGATAAATCTGCTTGAAGCCGTCCTGATTTTCAATTCCCAAGATATGTCGAAAGTAGTGCTGACTATAGGCGGATCGGATTCAGGGGGAGGCGCCGGAATCCAGGCGGACATCAAGACATTTTCCGTCCTGGGCCTGCATGGAACATCCGCCCTGACCGCCATCACCGCCCAGAACACTCTGGGAGTGCAGCATGTCTATGCGCTCTCTCCCGAAGAGGTAAGAGCGCAGCTCGAATCGATCACAGAGGACTTTTCCATTGCCTGGGCCAAGACCGGTATGCTCCACTCGGCCCAGATTGTGGATACAGTAGCCGATCACCTCCAGGCAAATGATATTCCCCTGGTCCTGGATCCGGTGATCGAGGCTGAGGCTGGCGGCAGGCTCCTTCGGCCCGATGCGGTATCTGCCCTGAAAGAGCGCTTGATCCCCCTGGCAGGGGTGGTCACCCCCAACATCTTCGAGGCAGAGGCTCTTTCTGGAATCCGCGTTCGCGACATGGATAGTGCTGCTCATGCCGCCCGTGGTATCATGAGCCTGGGGGCGCAAGCGGTGATCGTCAAGGGAGGGCACCTGGATTGCACCGATCTGCTCATGGTGCGCAACAAGTCCACTCTTCTGCCCTCAGAAAGGATATCCGGAGAGAACCACGGCATTGGATGTACCTTCTCTGCCGCTTTAACCTCTTTTCTTGCCCTGGGCTGCTCAATTGAAAACGCCGCCCGGAATGCAAAGGAGTTCGCAAAGAGCGCCCTTCGCGGGAGCCTCAGGGTGGGAAAGGGAGTGGGCCCGGTAAACCAGTCTGCAGCGCTGAGAGTTGAAGCGAGCCGTTACCGGATTCTGTGCGATCTGGAAGTGGCAGTGGATCTGCTGGAAAATTCTCACGAGCTCTTCGATCTCATGCTGAAGGGAGGAGCAGGGCCTGCCATGGCCATTCCCGGCGCCAGATGCCCCGAGGATGTGGCAGCGCTGGTGGGAGGATTAACAAAGATCGAGGAGAGAGTATGCCGTTTTGGAGGATTTCGATTCGGTGGCAGGAGCGATAGCGCTTCTGTGATCCTTGCCGCAATGAAAATAGACCCTCTGGCAAAAGCGGCCATCGATTTAGAGCCAAATGCCCTCCTATCCTGCAGAGAGCTTGGCCTCCCGATAATAGATCGCGCTCGATTGGATGAACTGGCAGCAATTGGCCAATGCCATTTGAAGGGCGAGGAGGAGCTGAGCGAAGGGGAAGGCTCAGCTCTACTGCCCGCTGCGATATGGGATGAGGGCGTCCTGGGTAAAGAGCCCAGGCTTTATCTGCTGGGGGCTTCAGCATCCTTGCTGGTCGAACTGTTGGCCAGTCTTGCCGGCGTCCAGGGCTTGGGGCATTCTAGAGGATGATAGCAAGATATAAATTGTGGAGCAAGGATGCACAAAGGATTGATCTAGCTGGAGTGTTGATTATGGGAAGCGTAAAGCCTAGTTATATTAAGAATTTCGCGATGGACCTGTTGAGAACCTACGAGAGCTCATTTAGCCCTGACTTTGAGCAGAACAAGCTGCGGGTATCGGAGTATACCGATATCAAGAACAAAACCATCCGCAACCGCATAGCAGGCTACATATCCAATGTTATGAGGCAGAGAAGTACGAGAAGAGAGGTCGAGGTTGATGTATAGCGGCGTGCTTCCTGCGATAATCACGCCATTTCATGAGGACAAGAGCCTGGACGAGGAGGGTCTGAAGAGAAACGTAGAGTACCTGAGCAAAACAGGAATATCAGGCATGGTTCCCTGCGGCACTACCGGTGAGGCGGCAACTCTGACCTTCGAAGAGCATAAGCGAGTGATAGAGATCGCAGTGGAGAACTCCACGGTTCCGGTGATAGCAGGAACTGGCTCCAATAACACCCGCGAGGCGGTGGAGCTGACCTGTCATGCCGCAGAGGCGGGCGCACATGCTGCCCTGCTGATCACCCCATACTATAATAAGCCCAATGATCGCGGCATGTTCGAGCACTTCAAGACCGTAGCCGAGAAGTGCGACATCCCCATAGTGCTCTACAATGTTCCCAAGAGGACCGGAATCGACCTCAAGCCGGAGCTTGTGGCAAAGCTCTCTCGAATAAAGAATATCGTGGCCATAAAGGAGGCCAGCGGAAGCCTTTCCCAGCTATCTCAAATTATTGAGCAGACCCGGGGAAGCGACTTTTCCGTTCTCTGTGGCGATGATGATCTTACGCTTCCAGCCATGGCCCTGGGTGCAAAGGGCGTGATCTCAGTGGTGGCCAATGTTGCCCCCAGAAAGACTGTGGCAATGGTGGATGCCATGATGAAGGGCGACCTGGAGAAGGCAAGATCCCTGCACTATGAGCTTGCTCCCCTGGTTCGAGCGATGTTCCTTGAGACCAACCCCATACCTGTGAAGACTGCTCATAAGTACCTGGGATTGGCAGGCGGCCCATTGCGCCTTCCCCTGGGGGAGATGGCTGCAGATAAAGAGAAGATGCTAAAGGAGCTGCTGGTGACCCTGGGCGAGAGAGCATGACTCGAATTGCGATTACTGGAGCGCTGGGGCGCATGGGCACCCTGGTCATCCAGGAGGCGGCCAGGATTGAGGGGATGGAGCTGGTGGCAGGCCTGGATGCGGTCGGCGCGGGAAAGCCGCTTCAGGGGGGCGTTCTGGTAAAAGATGCCTCACAGCTAGAGCAGGTCTTGAAAGAGACCAGGCCGGATGTGCTCATCGACTTCACAATAGCCAAAGCGGCAGTGAAAAACGTCTGCATAGCGGCCTCTCTAGGTGTCGATCTGGTGGTGGGAACCACAGGCATCTCTTCGGAACAGCATTCCGAGATGAGAGAGGCAATAGAAGGCAATGTGGCCGCGGTCATAACCCCCAACTTCAGCGTGGGAGTAAACCTGTTCTGGAAGCTGGTGGCTGATGCTGCAGCAGCTCTTAAAGGCTACGATTTCGATATAGAGATCATAGAAGCCCATCACAATCAAAAGAAGGACGCACCCAGCGGCACTGCTCTGGCCACATTGGAGGCTATAAGAAGAGCTCGGGGGGAGTCGGATCTCTCGGAGGTCGTCTATGGCCGGAACGGGATTATGCCGCGAGGCAAAGAGATTGGAGTTCATGCCGTGCGGGCAGGTGACATCGTAGGAGACCATACCGTCCTTTTGGCGGGTCCTGGCGAGAGGCTGGAGATCAGGCACCAGGCCCATAGCAGAGCCGCTTTTGCCAGCGGTGCAGTGCGGGCAGCCACCTGGGTGGTTGGCAGGAAGCCTGGTATTTACGGCATGGCGGACGTTCTAGAATCCAGATGAATCAGTTGACGGAGAAAGGGATGTTCCTTCTCTTCAATGGAGAGAGGCATAATCCCCTTTCCCAATCAAGGAATGTGATTGGCTTCTGCAGCACCTGTGGCTCGGATCTGGAAAGCCTGGCCTATTATAGCACTGATTCAGAGTGGCTGGTTTCGGCCGAGTGTGCAAAAGGGCATCTGGCACTGATTCGCTATGGCAGGGACTGGAGCTGGCTAGATGATCTGCCGCTTGAATTCCTAAAGGAAGAGGTGAAGGTTGCTGATCTGCCCCGGGAGAAGCTGGATGCCATCTTCACCCCGGCCGAGATCAGGGATATGATCGCCTGCCAAGAGGGATCGCCCTATGTCAGGCAGAACATCTACCGCGCCAGGACAAAGTACGAAAGGTTCGAGAAGCTCTTCGGCATTAAGATCGACATTTAATAATCACTATTTCTTTTGCGCAATGATGGCAAACTCAGAGGCCATTTTATCAAACGGCGCGCCCGCAACGTCAGCATAGAGCTCTTGCTCTGCGAAACCTGCCACCTCAAACTCGCGCCACAACGACTCGGGAGTGAAGTATTGCAGCCAGTTGTAGACAGTTCGTTTTCTCGCCGATTCGACGATGGTGTACTTATCCAAAACCACCATTGCGTCGTCGTACTTGAAAGTGTTCAGAAATCCATAGTACTTCTCCGCGGACCAGAATCCATCGAGAAGATTCACTCCATACGAGCTTGCCTCCTTGCGTTGCTTGAACGCACTTTGGGAATAAACATCGAGAAGGACAGACCCACCTGGCAGAAGCATGGAGTGGAACTTAGCGAGCATAATCCTGCGCTGCGACGGGCTTAAAGCGCAGAAGTCGCACATGATCATCAGAATGAGATCGAAGTGGTGTTCTGTTTCGAAATCCAGGTAGTTCTGGTTTATGTATTCAATGGTCAATCCCACCTCTCGCGCGGCTTCTCGGGCATGCTTGATTGAGCACTTAGAGAAATCAATACCAATTACACTAGCACCGACCTTCGCCAGCCGATTTGCATAGAGCCCGGGACCACAGCCAAAATCGGCGATTCGGGTGTCGGCGCCAATACTAAAGCGGGATGCAATCCATTCCACCGATCGATCGATGAACTCGCCTCGACGGGATGATACATCGATATCGGCATTGAGATGATATGCGAGCATTTGCTCTGAGGTATGTTCGTCGGTCCACAGGTCTGCCGCTGTGTAGAACCCAAATGGTTCAGGTCGACTATTGATTTCCTCCAGCTGAATGAACATATCTCTCCAGGTTGTAAATGAATCCACACTTCCGGATAGTAATGTTGGTATATAAAAATATCCGTACTACTAGCAATGGTTTACAGGACCCACTAACGTCCCTTATTAGACCTAATTGCTATAAAATAAATAGAATAGCCCCCTTGGCCCGCCTGACTATCAAAACAGGCTGGTCAAGAACACCAGGGGCACTAAAAACAATACTACGAAACCGATAAGCATCAATCCAATTGCCAGACCATTTCCACCTGCCATGAAGATCCTCCTACTTTCGTTGGCAACTGCTTGGATGAGGTAATATTAATTACTATCGGACAGACGCCCACCCCTCGGATCCCATCTGCACAAGGTTTATTTAATTTAACCAGCAGGAGAATTCCAGCAAAATATGAGGAATGCTATGCGACTTTCCATGGATTTAGAGCTGCAGGATGTTCCCGGCCAGCTGCTCCTTGCGATGCAACCCTTGAGTGATAACAAGGCTAACATCATCAGCGTGGTTCACCACAGGGACCGCAAGACTCCCCGGGGCATGATCCCGGTTCGATTCGTCGTGGAGATGGACCGCTCAAGAATCGAGGCTGTCCAGGCTAGGCTCCAAGAAAGCGGAATCTCCGTTGTCCGGGCGGGAGAGGACCGATTCATCGAAGCAGTATCAGTTGTGCTAGTGGGCCATGTGCTGGATAGCGACCTGGGAGACACCATAAACCGGATCGACTCCACCGGCTACGCTGAGGTGATGGACCTTTCCCTGACCATGCCCGGCGTGAATGAGCCCTCCTCTGCCTACCTCAAGATTCGCGCCACCGGCAAGGCTGAGATCCAAAAGGCTTTGACCATTCTGCGCAATGTGGGCGAGGAGAAGAAGCTGCTTGTTATCGAGCCCATAGAGACGGAGGCAGTATGAGAGATATTAAGGTCTCCTTGGTTGGCTACGGCATTGTGGGCCACGGAGTGGTTGACGTTCTCACCAGAAAGAGAGAGATCCTCCGGGATATGGGCCTGAACCTGATGCTGGTCAGCGTCACCGATCACACGGGAACGGTATTGTCCGAGGACGGTGTGGATGCGAACAAGATCCTGGGCGAGAGGACCCTGGCCAATGTGGCCACATCGAGCATGAAGGGGAAAGAGGCCATCAATGCCATAGACTCCGACCTGATGATCGAGGTCACTCCCACCAACATCGTTCACGGCCAGCCGGGTCTTGGCCATATGGAAGCTGCTCTCGCCTCGGGCAAGCATGTGGTTACATCCAACAAAGGGCCACTAGTGGTATCCTACGGCAGCCTGAAGAAGCTGGCAGAGGATAACGGCGTGATGCTGAAGTTCGAGGCCACAGTCGGCGGCACCATGCCCCTGATCAGCCTGGTTGAGCGCACCCTGGTAGGCAATACGATCCTCGGCGTCCGGGGCATATTCAACGGCACCTGCAACTATATTCTAACCCGCATGACTGAGGAAGGCATACCCTATGCTCACGCCTTGAGCGAGGCTCAGGATATGGGCATTGCCGAGGCCGACCCCAGCTATGATGTAGAGGGGGTGGATACCGCTGGAAAGGTGCTAATCCTGGCCAACTCCCTGTTCAACATGAATGTCAAGTACTCCGATGTGAATGTGACCGGCATCACAGGAGTCACTCCAGAGGCTCTTGCTCTGGCCAAGAAGAGAGGATATGCCATAAAGCTGATCGGAGATGTGCCCGCACTCACAGTCAGGCCCACTCTGGTGCCCCTGGACAGCCCACTGGCCGTGGCCGGGACTCTGAACTCCGCTGCTATTTATACCGATCTATCCGGGACGATTACTGTATCGGGTCTTGGTGCAGGCTCCATAGAGACGGCCTCGGCCATTCTCACCGATATCATCAGCATCTACCGGACTAAACGCATAGATGCCATATTCTAGATCAATGACTCGGGTCAGATAATGAGCAGCTTCTTGAGCTTCGCCGAGCTCTGTCAGCGAGTGGAGGGGGTCTCCGGCTCTCTGGAAAAGGTCGTCCTAGTGGCAGCATTCCTGAAGAATTTGGATGATGATGAGCTGGCAGTTGCCTCAGGGTTCATCATGGGGGATCTCTTCTCCCCCAGCATGGACCTGGTGATGGGCGTGGGGCCGAGCATCCTTTACGAGGCGATGGCACGCGCCTGTGGATGCTCGACGGAGAGGATATCAGATATGCTGCGCGCCACCGGGGACCCGGGACTGGTGGCATCTGCAGCCGTCGATAAGAAAAAGCCCATCGGATTTGCTGCCTTCATCAAAGATGAGCCGCTCTCCATCAAAGAGGTATATCAGAGGCTTGTAGCCGTGGCCCGGGCTTCGGGAAAGGGAAGCCAGGATGCCAAGGTCAAGAACCTGCAGTATCTCTTCAGCCAGGCCACTCCTCTTGAAGCGCAATATATCGCCCGCCTGGCGATAGAGGATATGAGAATCGGAATAGGTGAAGGAGGAGTTAGAGATGCCATTGCCCAGGCTTTTTCCCAGGATGCGTCAAAAGTGGAGAGGGCCTACAACCTGACCAACGATATCGGCCTGGTGGCAGTCAATGCCCGCAAAGGGACGCTCGCAGATCTGAATGTGCTGATCAACCATCCCATCAAGATGATGCTGGCCCAGGTGGGAGAGGGAATTTCCGCCTCCATGCAGGAGCTGGGGTCTGCGGCTATAGAGTGGAAGTACGATGGTGCCAGGGTGCAGATCCACAAGGATGGGAAGAGGGTTCGCATCTTCTCCCGCCGGCTGGAGGATGTGACCAGGTCCCTGCCCGAGATCGTCCGTCTGGCCCAGGAGGTCAGGGCGGATAAGGCCATCCTGGACGGAGAGGTGGTGGCCATTGGCAAAGACTCCAGACCCCTGGCCTTCCAGGAGATTTTGAAGCGCTTTCGCAGGAAGTACAATGTGGAAAAGCAGGCCAAAGAAACGCCTCTGCACTTATTTTTATTCGATCTGATATATCTTGATGGCCAAAGTACGGTGGATCTGCCCCTGACCAGACGGCGGGAGCTGCTGGAGGGTATCGCCGATCCATCGATACTGGCGGATCAGGTCATATCCGACAGCGTCCAGAAGGCAGAAGAGATCTACCACCAGGCTTTGGAAAAAGGCCACGAGGGGCTGATCCTCAAGAATTCGATGTCGGTATACGCTCCGGGAAAGAGAGGCAAGAACTGGCTTAAGATAAAGCCGGTTATGGAAACCCTGGACCTGGCAGTGATAGGGGCAAAATGGGGCGAGGGCAGGAGAGCTAGCTTCCTGGGATCATACCGGCTGGCCTGCCTGGATGAGGCTACGAGCAAGCTCCTGGATATAGGCTGGGTGGCCACTGGCCTAACGGACGAGGCTCTGGCGGAGCTGACTGAGCTGTTCCGAGAGCTGATCCTGGTGCAGAATGGGATGGAGGTCGAGCTGAAGCCGGCGGTGATCTTCGAGGTGGCCTATGAGGAGATACAAAAGAGCCAGAGCTACTCATCGGGATATGCTCTTCGTTTTCCCAGATTGGTGAGGGTGAGGGATGACAAGTCCCTGGAGGAAGCGGATAGCCTGGAGAGAGTGGAATCCCTCTACCGGGTGCAGCGAGGAAGGAATAACTCCCGCTGAAAGGGTATTATGAAGGAGGTTTTAAAGTGATAACTAAAAGGCTGAGCGAGCTCGAGGATGAGGATCTGCGTTCACTTCTCTCCAGGGATGTGGGCATTCAGGATGTTCTTCCTGCAGTAAATGAGATCATCATGGAGGTCGGGTCGAAAGGAGATGAGGCTCTATTCAAGTACACTGAGAAGTTTGAAGGGGCACACCTCGATGACCTGCGCGTGACCCAGGAGGAGATCGATCTATCATACGACCTGGTAGAAGACAGGCTTATTGAGGCGCTCTCCTCGGCAGCGGATCATATCTTTTATTTCCATAATGAACAGAAAGAGCATGACCTCTGGATGAGCGAGGCATCTCCTGGGGTGCTGGTGGGCCAGAAGGTCGTTCCTCTGGATTCTGTTGGAGCTTACGTTCCCGGGGGCAGGGCGGCCTACCCCAGCTCGGCCCTGATGACCGTCATTCCCGCCAAGGTTGCTGATGTGCCCAGGATTGTGGTCTGCACCCCGCCCCAAAAAGACGGATCGATCAATCCATTGACGCTGGCTGCTGCGGATATGGCAGGAGCTGACGAGATCTATAAGCTCGGAGGGGCTCAGGCGATAGCGGCCATGGCTTTGGGCACAGATAGCATTGAAAGGGTGGACAAGATCGTGGGGCCGGGCAATGTCTATGTCACTGCCGCCAAGATGCTTACCCGAGGCTCGGTGGAGATCGATTTTCCTGCTGGTCCCAGCGAGGTCTTGATCCTGGCCGACCGGACAGCGGATCCTGGGGTGATAGCTGCCGACATGATCGCCCAGGGAGAGCACGATCCCAAATCGATCTCCGTTTTCGTATCCCTGGATGATCTCCTGGCCAGCGCCGTGGCGGAGGAATTGAACATTCAGGCTCCTGGGGCTGCACGCAGCGATATTGTCTCTGAGAGCCTGGAGCACAGTGCCATTCTGCTGGCGGACGATATGGATGAGGCGCTTGATTTTGTCAATGCCTTCGCTCCGGAGCATCTGGAGATAATCACCAGGGAGCCCATGAACGTCCTGAGGTCCATTCGCAATGCAGGGAGCGTGTTCCTCGGAAAGTTCACCCCGGTGGCGGCAGGGGACTATGCCAGCGGGACGAATCATGTGCTTCCCACCTCGGGATATGCTCGCATCTTCTCCGGCCTGAATGTGGACCACTTCACCAAGAAGATGACCCTGCAGATGATCACCGATGAGGGGCTTCTGGGGCTGGAGGAGACGATTACCACTCTGGCCGAGGCGGAGGGGCTGCTCGCCCATGCCGAATCGGTGAGAAGAAGGCTGGAGCCGCGAGAATGAACCCCGCGGCCTGATATCTGTCTGACCAGAAGTGTCAGAGCATCTGCTGGAGATGGCCGGGGCCCGGGTCAGGGTTCGGGACGGGAAGGTCGAGGTTCTAACTGAGCCTGCCATCCGCTCATGTCCCTTGCGTCAGGATCTGTATGGCATCGAGATAGAGAGCAAGGAGACGGTGAAGAGGGTATTAGAAGAGCATATGGCAGAGCTTGGCATGTACGGGCCGAAGAGAGTCCTGGAGCTGGAAGATAAGCCGGTGAGCTTTGGGGCTTCGGAGATCCTCTCAGATGCCCTGACAGAAGGGCTGATAGATGCCGCAGTGCTGGTAAGTGAGGGTGCGGGCACAGTTGTGGCCACCAGCCCCGCGGTCCTGCAGGCGATCGGGGCCCACATGACCGGCCTGATCAGGACCGAGCCGATAGAAGAGATTCAACTCGGCCTGGTGGAGAGGGGATGCATCCTGATCGATCGGCAGGGAACAGTAGATCAGGTCCTGGGTTTTGAGAGGGCAGTAGAAGCAGGATATAGAAGGATTGCTGTAAGCCTAGCCGGTCACAGGGCAGATGACGCTCGAGCGCTGCGGGAGAGGGAGAGAGCTTTGGGAGCCGGGGCCACGATTTTAGCCGTTCACACCACGGGCATAAGCGAGAGCGAGGCCCAGGTTCTGGCGGAATGTTGCGACCTTGTCTGGTCCTGCGCCTCCCGATCCGTGAGGGAGGTGGCAGGAGGAAAGGCGCTGATGCAGATTGGCATTGCCATTCCCGTCTTCGCTCTGACCCCGATGGGAAAGAGGCTGATATTAAACCGGGCGATGCACTTTTCCGGGCAGCTGGTGCTACACCGGGCGGGCCTGCCGGTGACGCCGGAGGGAAAGCAGCCGGAGCCACTGGTTTAAGCTTTACATAAATTAGGCAGGAGGACGTATCAGTCGTTCCTCTTCATTAGGAGCGCCCTCCTCTAACCACTGAATTGGTCTCTCGGTTTCCATGGCAGGATTTACCCACAAGATCTGCCTGAGCTCGCCAGCAATGGCGGAAGTTGCGCAGAAATATCTCCTCGCAGCGTCATCAAGCGAGACGATACGGTTATCTGTTGCCCTTGCTGCCTCGACAAGATGCAGATCTTTTTCCATAGCATTAAGAGCTTTTTCTGGTGTATTTGCCCGAACGATCTTTTCCGCCAATAGGGGATCGTGATCTATTCTTGGCCGATCAACCCTCTTTTTGGCGTTCATGCTTCTTCTCCATTTTCGAGCAAAAGGATGAGAGTGGACATCCCATTCAGCGCCTATCTCTTTCGTCATCACCAGCCGATGAGATGTCCTCTCTATCATGATTTTTAAGAATTGCTGGCAGAGCACACCTCTCTGGCCCCGCTCGCCGGTGGATGTGGCCACTGATGCATCGATGACCAGACACAACCCATCTGGGGATGACATTAGTTCGGCTCCAGACGAGCCTCGGCTGCATGAATGTAGCGGATATCAGCGTCCATTTCTGCGGATGAGAAATCCTCCGGCCAGTCACCGAAAGCCCCTGCTTTGTCCAAGTCCGCACTGGATACTTCCGTAACGCCGTCCTCCGGCCTCCTCTTGAACCAGTGGAGCTTGACCTTATCTGGCGATAGCTTTCCTTCGGCAACAATAGACTGTATGCCCAGAAGCAGCATGGAGCTGTGGGTCTCGACCACAACTCGAACACCGCAGTTGGCAGCCTCCGCCAGAATTTGCGCCATCGCCATCTGGGCCTTTGGATGCAGATGGATCTCAGGCTGCTCTATGTAGACCAGTTGGCCAGGCTCTGCCGCCAATAAAGCTACAAGGACGGGGAGAGTCTGCGATAGGCCAAATCCCACATCTGCAATGCTCACCATGTCGTTAGAATCATCATTTTTTTTATGGATGAGGCGCCCAACCATCACCTCAAAGCTGACATCATCGATAGCCCTTGCGCCGACCTTCCAGGTCAATCCCAACACTTCCAGGGCAGCTCCGAGAGCGTGAAGGCGCGGGTCCCGGTTTGCCTGCCAATTGTGGATTATGCTGGCGGCATAAATCTCAAAGGTTCCAGGAAATCTAGGGCCTGTAGAGGTCTTCTTATAGTTTCTCTCCGGATTTCCTCGCAACGCTGGAAGGTGAATCAAGCTCAAAATGGCATTTGAGAAAGTCCTATTTAATTGTGTGATATATTCATCATTAACTATAATTAGTTTTAATTCTAAAAAGAACCGATTTCGCTCAATGATCAGCTTCGGAACCTTATTATTCAGTTCATTTTTAAAATAATTCCTTGTCCACCCAGGACGACGAGCCATTAGAAAAGCTGAACTCATCTCGTCATGTGTCATTTTTGGACGCAGGATAGTATTGCCATATTCATTTTGGAAGGAGATCTCACCTATATCTATTTCATAAGAATTTTTGAAAATGAATGACTCATTAAATGACATAGAGTTTTCTAATTCCAATCCCAAGCTAAACTGATGTATCAGATCGACACCAAACTTATTTAACGAACCAGGTGAGATCCAGTACCCTCCTGATGAATTGAACTTAGGCATAAATTGATTAACAGAGGTAAAACGTACATTTGGGCCATCAAGCAAGAGCGGGCCCGGATCATATGTGGCCTCCAGGGTCTGCTTCATCATCAAGAGCGGCTGCATTATGCTTGATTTGCCTGAGCTATTGGCACCTGCCAGTATTGTCAGGGGACGAACTTCTATGGAGCACTCTTCCGCCAGGGACTTGAAACCCTTCACAGAGATGCGCGTTATTCCTTCTGCCATATGATCCTCATAAAGGTATTAGCAAATACAAGATGTAAGCCTTTTCCTCATCAAAGCTCGCCCCGGAAGGCCCGCTCCAGTATCGCGGGTGTGAGGGCGTCAAGCTCGGCGGCGGTCTGGGCCTGGTAGCGCTTGAGGACATGCATCATGAGCTGCTGGATAGTCCTTTTTCCATTGCTTCTCTTTTTATGGCATCAATTTTTTTCAATGCTTCGCAGGATTCATCAATCGTGATGTGAGGCTTCAGCTCAATGATCGTATCCTCTCGTGACTTTCCTTCTACGTTCTCGTCGAAGGTAACATACAGGGCAGTAGCAAGGCGTTCAAGATCTGCAACGCCTAAAATCCCGATCTTCTCAGCGACAAAGTTAATTCTGTCGGCATAATTGCTTAGCGTCTTAGGGTATCGAAGAAGGAATTCTTGGCCTTCTTTTGTGGGAAAAAGGTTTGGCCCATAGGGCACACGTGTTTTATACTCCAGCAAGCTATCCGCTCGCATCGCAGTGACCTCGTCGCTCAGATCAAATGAATACGGCCCATGCTTGTAAAGAATAAACTCGAAACCCATTGGGACTCCCAGCAGCTCTTGCAGAAAATACGCAGCCTTCTGGATGTGAGTCTCACCGCACCAACTCCCTTTATCTTTCATCTCTTTTATCAACGAGAGCAGAACGGCGTCTCGCTGCATTCTCTTCATCATTCTTCCACTCCCTCCTTCGAACTGATGATCCTTGTCAGATTCTTTTCACGCCAGGTCTCAGCTCTTTTTCTGCACACCGGGCTTATATAAACATAATCAATCGCTACCACTGGCACTTTTTCTATAGTCTCCGACCTGGAAAGAGAAGAAAAAATCCGGCCATCTCTGGCGATAACGGGAAAGTTTAGACCACTCCCCTTCTGGATGTATGTATCATGCCGGACCTCAGATTCCCCAAATTCCTTGCATGCTGCAATAAAAACAGCCTTGCCGGACTCGCGGTTTTTTTCTAGATCTTCCCTTGTCCTCTGGTAGAGCAATCTGAAATGCACCCTCTTGGCAATGCAACGGGCCGAATCAAAACCAGGATGATTTTCATCCCGGGCTGCCTTGGAGAGCTCTTGCGTTACCTCGCTGTCGGTCATCCTCAGTAGTTCCTCTATGGATGTAGAGAACACGCCACCAGGAAGCCAGCTCTTGAGAAAGTCTTTTAGATGAATATCGTAAATTCGGCGAACATGGTGACAATAGACCTGAGAGAACATGAAGTACCTCGCCAGCAGTAGCGCTTCTGCAGAGTGAATTCCTCCTTCTTCAATACCCAGGGCCGGTTCCTGTGATCCCGGTTCCTCCTCTGAGGTTCGGTCAACTTTGGGTAGAATGCGAAGGGTATCGATCAGACGATATTGGTCAAATCGCCCATAGGCAACTCCTATGTGATGGGAGTCCCTAAGCAAGTAGTCCATCCTGTCGACTCCGAAGGCATCGCCTACTATTATCTCGGAGAGTATAGCCTCCCAGTCATCAAATCTGCTATCTTTGTAGTGTTTGGGACCCACGGCAAGCTTTGCCACATCCTCAGAGTTCACTTTCATCGCAGTCCAAATCGGCTCCATTTCGCCACTGCGAATCAGCTCCAGGGTTAGACGCTCGTGATCCCAGCCGGCTGGCAAGAGATCGCGCTCTGCTGCGTGAGAGAATGGAAGGTGGCCAAGATCGTGACATAAAGCCGCCATGCGCAATGCTCTTCTCCAGTATTCCAGATCAAATTTCCTGGGAATTATTGATCTTACTGATTCATGGATGTTATCCGGGTCTGTTATCACATCATAGACTCTGCTGGCAAGCTCCATGACCCCTAGAGAATGCTCAAATCGACGATGAGTGGCACTTGGATAGAGCAGATAGGTCAAAGCAAGCTGATGGATATGCCTGAGCCGCTGGAAGGGACCACAATCCAGGACCCGCATCTCTTCTGTCTCCAGCCGGATAAAATTATGGATGGGGTCTCGAATCTCTTGATTAGACATAGCTCGCCTTTAGAATGCCTTTTGCCACTTCATGAAATTATATGTTTTCTGCATTAATAAAGTTCACCGAAGGGCGGAACGAAAGTATTTTCTTGATGGAAATGCCAAATGGAGTCCACGATGCTGCTTGCAGCCAGAAGCCTTTGAGAGATGCTTTCGACTCATTTCGGATTTCTTATATCGCTTCTTGCCTCTCCTGCAGAAAGTGTACCGTCTGGGATATGGGCAGGAGTTTTGGAGGCCAGCTGCCATGAATGCATTGGCCAGGGCATTGAGATGGGGGTACACTTTGGCTCACAGCTATAATGCCATCATCACCTCAATCGGAATCATCTCTCATCTTCCGGCCCGGAATCGGCCAGTCTCTGATGCTGGGGACAGTAGTAGCAGGTCCGGCCGCCAAGCTTCTCATGCCGAAGAAGTGTTCCGTCCCGTGGGCAGCGACCGCCAGGATGGCGATGGCGGAGGAGATAGGATTCGGGCAGGCGGTCGAAATCCGCCCGGACAGAGATCGAGGTCGTCAGAACATCTTTTATAATTGAGATGAGTAGAGATAGCTGCATCTCATCCAGGCTCCGGGACTGGGGATGAATGCCCGCCTGAAAAAGGGCCTCATCAGAATAAAGGTTCCCGATGCCGGAGATGAGCCTCTGGTTGAGAAGCAAAGACTTTATAGTTCCCCTCCTGCTGCGCATGATCTTTAGAAAATCATCCCGGTCTATCAGCAGGGCATCGGCCCCTATCTTTCCCTCCGTCAGGAAAATGGAGGGGCTTTCTGTGAGTCCTACCTCTCCAAAAATTCTAAGATCATCAAAGGCCAGACGGCGGCCGTTCTGGAACCGGATCAGCATTCTAGTATGGGCTGGCTCTACCTCACCCATATCCTGATAGATCAGCCATCCGGTCATGCCCAGATGAAGCGTGAGCCACAGGTCCTCCTCAAGCTCTAAAAAGAGCCTCTTTCCATGCCTTTGGACGGATCGGAAGATCTTTCCTGTCAGGCATTGATTGAGCTTGACAGGTGTGACCTGGGAGAGGATGCGCTCGTCTCTGATCAGCACCTCCTGTATGGGCTGGCAGAGAACTGCAGACTCCAGATACTCTCTGGCCGATTCTACCTCGGGAAGTTCGGGCATGGCCTTCTAACATCCTTTCTTGCGAAGCATACTGCTTTGCGCAGAGCAGTATACTCGGAGAAACAACTTAGCATATATACCTCAGGCCTGAATTTAAGGCAGTGGCAGAATTGTGGTATTGGCAGCAAAGGTGTGAGCATGGGCAGCAACATAGCCAATGAGGCATATGTCTTCACTGAGACGGACAAGACCAAATCCAAATGGGTGGCCAGAGTCTACCAGGATTTTCTGCGGAGGACCGGCAGGCCCAAGACCACGTTGAGGGGGCTTTTCTATCATGCCCTGCAGATGAAGGATTCGGAATACCCGATCTGCGGGGGATTTGTAGGAGAGATCAGGATCATGAGGCCCTACCATGAGCAGGATGGGCTAAAACTCCTGAAATGGGCTCGAAAATCCAAAGCGATGGGATTCGTATCCCCCGAGGCTATAATCGAGGAGACCTCAGGCGAGGGCAGCTTTCTGCCGGCGGATATGCAGGCGAATGATCGCACGGATGGCCAGATGAGATCCGCCCCGGCCACTGAGGTCTGGCTGAATAAGCCCTCGCTCTCTTCGCTTCTCATTCCCATATGCAAAAAGCATGGCATCGCTCTAATCTGGTTCGACGGCCGCCCCTCCAAGGAGGCCATAGCAAATCTTTTCGCCCGTACCTGTGCCCAGACCACCATCCTTACCCTCTCCGACCTCAGCCCGAAGGACGCATTCTTCGCCCAGGAGCTGGCGGATTTGATCAAGGGCTCAAGGCCCGTGGGGCACAGCGCAAGCATAGAGGTGAAATCGATCGGACTGGTGCCCGACCAGATTGGATTGCTAAAGATTCCCTTTGTGCATGGCAATAGAGGCCAAAGGGAGGAAGAGGAACGCTACGAAAGATATCTGAAAAAATGCTCTCTCGATCCGAAAAAGGTGGCAGAGCTGGATGCCCTTGAGGTCTATTATCCCGGCGGAGTTGCCGCATATCTTGTCGATGCGCTGTCCAGATATCTGCATGGCGATATTTGATCTCTTTTTATCTTAGCAGCTCTCCATTGCTCCTCATGCCGCGCTCCCTTTGCCTTCCATTCAGCACCGTTGGGACGCGGAAGTATTATAATAGTCTGGATCGCACTTGAACTGATATGACAGAAGTTCCGGATATCCCTCTGGACCAGATCCAGCAGCGAGTGGTGGCCATGTGGATGGGAAGCTTTTACGGCAGCAGCGGCTATGTGGCCCGGAAGCTTGGCAAGAAGGGCTTGAGGGAGTTTCAGGATATCGGAGCCCGCCAGGTTGCGGCCACCTTCAAGCAGCTGGGCCTGGACGAGCCGGAGAGCGTTGCCATGGCCATAGCCACCAATGACAAGAACCTTTTTGGAAGCCAGGTGGAGGTGGCAGAAGGGGACGGCTTTGTGGAGATCAGACGACTCCGCTGCGGCCAGATGGGGGGTGCCAAGTCCTTTGCACGGGTGGGGGCGAGCCTGATCGCCAAGGAGCACTGCAAGACCTGCATCGAATCCCACTGGCAGAAGGTGTTCTCTGAGCTGAAGATGGAGCTCCAGGTCGAGCACACCGACGAGGGATGCATAATGAGAATATCAAAGCGAGAAGCTTGAAAAAAAGCAACTGAAAGAGTCCCGTTCAAGATTGGACGAGTAATATCAGGCGGCAGATCTGCCCTCTTCGAGCTCTCTGCTTTTTGCATCGGCCTTGGAGAGAGCCGTCTCCTTGGCCAATTCTCTTGCTTTCGTCCGCTCAGACTGGGCCTGGGACCGAAGATCTGCGGCTGAGGCCTTCGAGTCAGCAGCTGCAACATTGCGATCGGCTCTCATGACTGCTATTTTTTCGGACTGCTCTGATCGGCTGCTTTTCAAGTCCCTGCTATTCTCGATTGCCTCTGTCCTCTCTTTTTGCGCCTGATCGCGGGAGCTGGAGGCAGAGGCTTTTGACAGGGATGCAGAATCCCTTTCCTCTTGTGCAGGGGGAGAGGATTGTGCAGACGCGGAGCACTGGTCATTGCTTCCAACTTCTTTCTGAGGATCTGATGCTTGAATGGATAGGATCGCAGCCGCATTATTGCTTTTCTCTGAATTGGATGGTGCAACAGCCTTTGCACTTATCGCCTTTTCATCCTTTTTCACAGATTGGCTCTCCTGCCGCTCTGTGCTTCTTTGCGACGCTGTTAAGCTCGCCTTTTCTGCAGATTCGCTCGATGACAGAGCCTTTTCATTTGCCACCTTTTCATTATGCTCTGCTCGTTCCTTGGCCAATTCATCTCTCTTTACAGATTGGCTCTCTTGCATCTCATTTGCCTTTGCAGGTGTCGAGCTTGCCTCCCCGGCGGCCATAACCCGGGCATCGATCTCATTTGGTGTGTCTGCTTTGACCGTTGTCTCGGTCTTTGTCGTCTCTGGCTTGGCCGACGTCTCTTCATTTGCCTGCTTTCCGGCATTTGCATCCTCGTCCGCCTTTATAGCTCCCTCATCAGAGCTTTTTTCTGGCAATTGACTTATAGACGTCTGATTTGTGGCAGTAGCATTTGCGCTCTCATTATCCGGGACGGCTGCTTTCTCTTCCTTCTCCGACGAGGACTTTGAACGGGATGAGCTTGAAGAGCCTGATGAGCTATGGCTTTTCTTGCTGCTGGTTGATGAGCTGGTCTTCTTTGCAGAAGCGATGGAGCCTGTTGCCTGCCCAGTTGCGGAGCTGGTTTGGGACGGATCAAGCTCCTTGCTAGCATTTCCATTTTCATCCTTGCCTGTTGAATTCAAGGTCGATTGGCTGCTCATCGCCCTATCTGGGGATGCATTGGCATCAAGAGCATTCAAAGCATTCTCCTGTCCTCCGTCATCCGTAGCACCACTGCTTGCTTTTTTGTCGCCCCAAAGAGCTGGGAATATGATGCCCTTGCCGCCCTGAATGCTCATATTATCGTAATCGATGCCAAAAGAGAAGATATCCGAAATCAGAAAAGCGGCTGTGCCAGTCAGTGACATCAGTGTGAGTATCAAAATAAGATTGTATATTCTGGGATGCTTTCCCTTCAATCTATCTTTAGCCAGACTGTAATAGGTGGTTCTCGATCCCATAAAGTCCTTCATACTTAATCAGATATTTTCTAAAGTTTATAACTCTTGCGATTGAATATTCCATTAATTTACGAAGTCTCTCGATTGAGATCTAATTCTACTTGATTACTGATGAGTATAAATAATTTATGTTCGCCATTGCACTGGATAGAGCGGCTCATTCCAATAAGTATTTTCTTAGGTAAATTATATATACTGTTATTAACTGAGTAATCTCATTGAAGGTGAGTAATATGAAAAAGATCATCTGCAAAAACTGCGGAGTGGTAAACGAGATCTCCGATGGAGCTTTAGACGATGGCGATGATTGGCTGGAATGCACCCTCCCTGAGGGCTTTGAATGGATCCTGCCTGCGGGGAAGATAACTCCGGTAGTAGGCGAGCCCCTCTACATCTCCGGCTTTGGCGAGCACCTCTCCCGCCAAGCCTACCGGGACAAATACGACATCGATCCGGAGATAGCCTATCAGCTCATGCGCGGGAGCAGTCGCGTTCGATCCGCAGCCATGGCTTATGCCGGCAAGCAGAGGGTCGCAGCAACGGTCAGTTCAAAGAGAAGATCAGAGAGCTGGCTTGATGAAGACGACTGGACCTCTTGAAAGGATATGTATACTGGGCCCATAACAGGTAGAATATATGGCCATCTGCAGCTGCCAGGAGCCTCTGGCAATCGCTCACGACAGCTATAATAATTAAAAATCGCCCATAATGGCCATAATGGCTCATAGTATTCGTTTTTGCGGGGCAAAACACCTTTTCTCTGGCAAAGAATCGCCTGGTCAGTCAGGTTTCCGTTTTATCTCCAAGCTTCCCTCAGTCATCAATTTTAGGGTGAATGATTAAGTGATTATTATGTATTTCAGGCACAATTGAGCATAATTGATAATTAAGGCACCATATCATCCTTATTCATCATCCGATATGGATCGGCCCGAATTGAGCCCATTTCCAGAGATAGATTCAAATATAAATGTATGGCAGTCTCAACCCTGCATTACCTGTGGCCTGGATCTACTGCTCTGGACCATGAAGTTGGGATGCGCCGAGGAATGTGCATGAAAGAGACGCTTGAGGAGATAGGAACGCGACTTCGTGAGCTGAGAGAGCTGAACCGAGTATCGCCCGAAGAGATGGCAGAGCACCTGAATGTGGCAGTTGACACGTACAACTGCTATGAGGACGGTATGCTGGACATCCCGGCCAGCATTCTCATAGGCATTGCGCGACGGCTGAACGTGGATACAGGCCTGCTCCTAACCGGCGAGGAGTCCAAGATGAGCATCTTCGCCATAACCCGTAAGGGCGAGGGTGTGGAGGTGGAGCGCAGAAAGCAGTATCATTATCAAAGCCTGGCCCGGAAGTTCGCCAATAAGAAGGCTGAGCCTTTTATCGTCACCATAGATCCCAAGAAAGAGAGCCAATTACATCCGGTCCACTCGCTATACAGCCACCCAGGCCAGGAGTTCGAGTATGTTCTTGAGGGCACACTAAAGATCACCATCAATGAGAACGAGGTCATTCTCAATGAAGGGGACTCGATATTCTTTGATTCAACATATGACCATGTCATGGAAGCTTTAAGTGATAGGCCAGTGAAGCTTTTGGCCGTGGTCATGTAAACCCGTTACAGAGGATTAAAAATGACATCTTTATTGCCTAGGTATGTCTCGCGATTGGATTTCAAATCATACGATGACTTCAGAGAGAACCTGAAGATCCTCGTCCCAGAGAACTTCAATTTCGCTTATGACGTCGTCGACGTTTATGCCGCTGAATGTCCTGATAAATGTGCACTCGTCTGGTGTAACGATCATGGCGAGGCGAAGACCATCAGCTTCAAAGAGCTGAAGAAATTAAGCGACAAAGCCGCCAACCTCTTTCAGGGCTTTGGGATAAAGAAAGGCGATACAGCAATGCTCACCCTCAAGAGCCGCTGGGAGTTCTGGGTGTGTATGGTGGGCTTGAACAAGCTCGGCGCAATCTCCATCCCTTCCACCCATATGCTGAAAGCCAAAGACTTTCTCTATCGCATCAAAAAAGCAGATCTGAAGCTGATCGTCTGCATCGGTGAGAACGGCGTTCCTGCAGAGTTCGATGCCGCCCACAGAGAGGTGGGAGACGTTCCCCTGGTCAAAGCCCTGGTGGGAAGCCGGGATCTGAATCGAGAGGGCTGGATCAACTTCGATCTGGAGCTGGAACGGGCAAGTGAAACCTTCGTTCGGCCTAAAGGAAATCAGGCGACTAAAAACGATGATATACTGCTGGCATACTTCACCTCCGGCACCACCGGCTATCCGAAGCTGGTCAAGCACGATCAGACCTATCCCCTGGGACATATCCTCACCGCCAAGTTCTGGCAGAACGTGGAGGATGACGGATTGCATTACACAGTTGCCGATACCGGCTGGGCCAAATGCGCCTGGGGCAAGATATTCGGCCAATGGATAGCAGGATCGGCCGTCTTCGTCTATGATTACGACCGCTTCGATGCCGGAAGGATGATGGACGAGATGGGCAAATACGGCGTGACCACCTTCTGCGCCCCGCCCACCATCTTCAGGTTCATGATCAAGAGCGATATGTCTCGCTATGACTTCTCCCGCCTCAAGTATGCAGTCACAGCAGGCGAGCCCCTCAACCCTTCGGTATATGAGAGCTTCCTTGAGACCACCGGCCTGCGGCTGATGGAGGGATACGGCCAGACGGAGACCGTGGTCTGCATCTCCAACTATCCCTGGATGGAGGCCAAACCAGGATCCATGGGAAAGCCCGCAGCAGGATACGATATCCTTCTGGTGGGAAAGAACGACAAGATCTGCGAGGTGGGCGAGGAAGGGGAGATTGTGATCAGGACGGATAAAGGAAAGCCGGTGGGCCTTTTCACCGACTACCACATGGACCCGGACAAGACCCAGAACACCTGGCACGATGACTATTATCATACCGGAGATACCGCCTGGCGAGACGAGGATGGATACTTCTGGTTCATCGGCCGGACGGACGATATGATCAAGAGCTCCGGCTATCGGGTGGGGCCCTTTGAGGTCGAGTCGGCTCTCATGTCCCATCCCGCCGTCCTGGAGGTGGCAATCACCGGAGTGCCCGACCCCATCCGCGGTCAGGTGGTCAAGGCTACGGTGGTTCTCACCCGTGGATTCAGCCCCTCCGAGGAGCTGAAACGAGAGCTGCAAGACCACGTTAAAAAGGTGACGGCGCCCTACAAGTACCCCCGAATAGTCGAGTTCGTTGATGAGCTTCCAAAGACCATCAGCGGCAAGATCAGGAGGGTGGAGATCCGGGATAAGGACAAGCCCTATCCGGTGATCAATTCCCTGGAATGCAAAGCATGCGAGAGGTGTGTTGAGGCCTGTCCGGTAGGAGTGCTGAAGATGGGCAGTGAGCTGAACGTCCGCGGCTACAACTATGTGTTATACTCAGGAGACGGATGCATAGGCTGCGCAGCCTGCTACTACACCTGTCCTGAGCCGCTGGCAATTGAGGTCCATGTGCCTCAGAAAGAGAAGTCTGTGGAGGAGAGCTGAAAATGGCATCTGGATTAATGGCGGGGAACAGTGCAGTGATCGTGGGAGCGCTCTATGCAGGATGCGACTGCTTCTTCGGCTATCCCATAACTCCGGCCAGCGAGATATTGCAGGAGGCCTCCAAATTCTTCCCTCTGGTGGGCCGCAAGTTCGTCCAGGCGGAATCGGAGGAAGCAGCGATCAACATGGTCTATGGGGCTGCGACTGCCGGCCACCGGGTGCTGGCCGCCAGCTCCGGTCCGGGAATGAGCCTGAAGCAGGAGGGAATAACCTATATCGCTGGAGCGCAGCTGCCCTGCGTGATCGTGGACATCTGCCGGGCGGGCCCGGGCTTGGGCAACATCGGTCCAGAGCAGTCCGACTACAATCAGGCCTGTAAGGGAGGAGGCCACGGCTGCTACCACAACATTGTCCTCGCTCCGGCCAGCGTGCAGGAGATGTGCGACTTCACTCGCAAGGGCTTCGAGCTGGCCTTCAAGTACAGAAATCCGGTGATCATCCTGGCGGACGGAGTTCTGGGGCATATGGTCGAGCCCCTCCAGTTTCCCCAGGAGGCAATAGAGCATACCATTGATACCACCTGGGCGGTGGCAGGCAGGGCGGAGACCAGAGGAAATCTGGTTACATCCATCTCTTTGGACTTCGGCGACCTGGAGAAGCATAACCTGATCTTGCAGGAGAAGTACCGCCAGGTGGAGGAGAACGAGGTTTTGTGGGATGGATACCGGCTGGAGGATGCGGATGTGGTCTTAGTCTCCTACGGCATCAGCAGCAGGATCGCCCGATCTGCGGTGGACAGAGCCCGGAAGGAGGGAATCCGGGCGGGGCTCTTCCGGCCCATAACCCTCTATCCATTCCCCACGGAGCAGATCGCCAAGCTTGCCGATAGGGGCTGCAAGTTCATATCGGTGGAGATGAGCAACGGCCAGATGCGAGATGATATTCGCCTTGCCAGCGGCTGCCGGCCGGTGGAGCTTGTCTGCCGTTACGGAGGAAATCTGATCAACATCGACGAGATCATGGAAAAAATCAGGGAGGTGGCATAAATGGCGGCAAAAGAGAAGCTGTTTGGCGGGCATCCGGGAATGTACGACGTCTTCCCGCGCAAGGGTGGGTCTGCTCCTACCGCCACTCATTACTGTCCGGGCTGCGGGCATGGCATACTGCATAAGTTGATCGGCGAGGCCATGGCCGACCTGGGAATTCAGGACCGGTGCGTTGTGATCAGTCCCGTGGGGTGTGCTGTATTCGCTTACTATTATCTGGATTCGGGACACGTGCAGGCCGCTCACGGCCGGGCTCCAGCCATAGCAACGGGCATCTCCCGGGCAGAGGATGATGCCATAGTCATCTCCTATCAGGGGGACGGAGATCTGGCCTCCATCGGCCTGAACGAGACCATCCAGGCGGCTAACCGGGGGGAGAAGCTGGCGGTCTTCTTCGTCAACAACACCGTCTACGGCATGACCGGTGGCCAGATGGCTCCCACCACACTGATCGGCGAGGTCACAGCTACCACCCCCCAGGGGCGCGATCCCCAGGAGCAGGGCTATCCCATCCATATCTGCGAGATCCTGGATACCCTCAGTGCCCCGGTATTCATCGAGAGGGCGAGCCTCTCGGATATCGAGCACATTCGCAAGGCCAGGAGGGCGGTGAGACGGGCGCTGGAGATTCAGCGCGATAAAAAGGGCTATGCCTTTGTGGAACTCCTCTCACCCTGTCCCACCATTCTGAGGATGGATGCCCGGGGATGCGCCCGGTTCATCAACGAGCAGATGGAAAAGGAGTTTCCTTTGAAGAGGTTCCGGGACAGGTCAGCTGAAGCAGAGCCCATCGTCAGGCCGAACAGCGACTACACCCTGCAGTCCCTGGACAGGATCTTCGGCTGCGAGGATAATGTATGCGTTCAGTTCGAGCACGATCCGGAGTTCGTGCCCAAAGGGGTGAAGATCGCTGGGTTCGGCGGGCAGGGGGTGCTCAGCATGGGGCTGGCCCTGGCCCAGGCGGCCTTCGGATGCGGTCGGTTCGTCTCCTGGTATCCGGATTACGGGCCCGAGCAGAGGGGCGGGACATCCAACTGCTCGGTGATCATCTCAGGAGTGCCCATCGGCTCGCCGGTGGTGGACCATCCCGATGTGCTGGTGGCTTTCAACCGCCCATCTCTGGAGAAGTTCGCCCCTACGGTCAAGAAAGGGGGTGTGATCTTATACGACTCTCTGGCCGGCCAGTTTCAGGCTCCGGAAGGAGTAAAAGCCATATCCGTGCCTGCAACTGAGATCGCTGCGGACAAGGGGGCCAGTATGGCCGCCAACACGGCCATGCTGGGGGCCTTGATGCAGGCCGGAAAACTGGGTTTGCCGAAAGATGCCTATGGGAACGCCTTCCGCGTTACCTTTGCCAAGAAGCCCAAGCTCATACCCAAGAACCTGGAGATCATGGAGGCGGGAGCGCAGGCGGCCCGTGTGCTGGAGATGGCTGCGAGAAAGTAAGCAATGCTTTGAGGAAGGTAGAAGAGATCCACTTAATGGGCTGGTGGATTTCATTCTCTTTTTTGTGATGGGGCAAAAAGACTCTTTCATGATCGTCATATTAATCTCAAAAGAGGTGAATGTCATACTCAAGCAAAGGATGTCATCTCTATGTCTGAGCTGGAAGAAATAATCAAAGAGCTGCCTCCTGATTTACATCAAGAGGTTGTCGATTTCGCAAGGTTCCTGATGGAGAAACGAGGCCCAAAGCGGAAAGGTCGGATGAAGCTGGAGTGGAGGGGCGCTTTGCAGGATATGAAAGATGAGTACACATCAGTAGATCTCCAGCACAAGATTCTGGAGTGGAGAGGGGATTGATGTACCTGCTGGATACCAATATTCTACTGGAACTGCTACTTAACCAAAAGAAAGCGGATGAGGTAGAACGGCTTCTTTTGGAAACACCTCCCGAGATGCTCTCCGTATCGGAGTTCACAATAGATTCAATTGGTGTTATTTTGATACGTCGCATCATGCATGATATCTTCCTAAAAGCGGTGGAGGATATGCTCTTGGTGGGAGGTATTCGGCTAATGCGGATAGGCCCAGAAGATATGCAAAGAGTTGTTCTGGCATCAAGAAGATTCAAACTCGATTATGATGATGCTTATCAATATGCTCTGGCGGAAAAATATAATTTAATCCTGGATCTGTCCGGCTCAGATGGCGGAAATGATGATTATCAGGAAGAGCTGGAGCAGCAGCAGTCCGCATTGGATAGTCTTCAAAGCATTGGCTTTGAGGCTAGGATTTTGCTCTCAGGGCAAACCGGATCCTCTGCAGGGCGGTGGCATTGGCCAGCAATGCGGTCAAAGCTATGACCGCCATCAGCCACTGGATGTCAAACAGGCCCAGAAACATCCCGAAATAGAGCAGCATGAGCCTCTCCAGCCTCTCTAAGAGCCCTCCCATCCTCTTCAGCTCCCCCGGGTCTTTCACAATCCCCCGGTGGTCGGCATAGGCCCGGACAAAGCTGGTCATGAGCCCGCCAAATATCAGGAGGACAATCCAGACCTCATTGGGAAGGCCGAGAAAATCCCCTCGTCCAATATAAATGAGCAGTCCCAGGTAGAGCATCAGCTCCACATACCGGTCAACCACCCCATCGATATAGGCCCCTTTGTCGCTGACCTGATTGGTGACCCGGGCAACCGTCCCGTCCACGATATCGATGAAAGCAGATAGGGCGAACATGGCCAGGCCCAGGGCGAGCTGGTGCATAACCAGGGCCGTCAGGCCTGCCAGTGCCGGCACCAGGGAGATTAGGGTCCAGGCATTGGGACTGAGTCCTATTGCTGCCAGGCCTCCTGCCAGGCGGTCGGTCTTCTCCGATCGAAGGGTGGCTTTGAGCATATCTTTTTCTCTCACAGGCTCTTGATGAACATCTCCATCCGGTCCAGGGCCTCTATCAGCTCCTCTCTGCTGGTGGCATAGCTGCAGCGCAAAAATCCCTCTCCGCTCTCGCCGAAGACATTGCCCGGGACTACCGCCACCTTCTGCTCGTATAATAGCCTTTCCGCAAACTCCTCTGAGGAGAGGCCAAACCTCTGGACTGAGGGGAAGGCATAAAATGCCCCCTTGGGCTCGAAGCAGTCCAGGCCAATGCGGTTTAATCCTGAGACGAAAAGGCGCCTGCGCAGGTCATACTCATGCCTCATGTGCAGCATCTCATCCTTGCCCGATTGCATGGCTTCGAGGGCTGCCACCTGGGCCATGGTGGGGGCGCAGAGCATGGTGTATTGATGGATCTTGGTCATCGCACCGACCAGCGCCGGGTCTCCCATCGCATAGCCTATCCGCCAGCCGGTCATGGCATGCGACTTGGAGAGGCCATTTAAGATGATGGTCCTCTCCTTCATGCCCTCCAGCTGGGCGAAGCTGGTGTGGCTCCCGGAATAGGTTAATTCTGCATAGACCTCATCGGATATCACTATCAGGTCGTTTTCCACCACCACATCAGCCAGATCCTCCAGGTCCGAGCGGGTCATTATAGCACCGGTGGGGTTGTTGGGATAGCTCAAGAGAAGGCTGCGGGTCTTCTCGGTCACTCTTCTGGCGACATCCTCCGCCTGGACTCGAAACTCATTCTCCAGCCGGGTGGGGACCGTCTTTGGCACTCCACCGGCCAGGATGATGTCCGGAGTATAAGCCACATAACAGGGCTCGGGAACCACCGCTTCCTCGCCGGGGTTCAGAGTCGCCCGGAAGGCCAGGTCCACCGCCTCGCTCACTCCAGTGGTGATGAGGATCTCCTCATTGCAGTCGAAGTCGATCCCCATATCCCTGCTGACCTCCTGACAGATGGCCTCCCTCAACTCGGGCATGCCTTTATTGGATGTGTAATGGGTGTTTCCCAGTTCCAGTGAGTAGATGCAGGCCTCGCGCACATGCCAGGGAGTAACGAAGTCGGGCTCGCCCACTCCCAGTGAGATCGCTCCTTTCATCTCGCTTACCAGGTCGAAGAACTTGCGTATCCCGGAGGGAGGCATATCCCTTACCGACTGATTGATGTGATCTTTTGCATTCCAGGGGAGGACATTCTTGAGGCGCTGCTTTTTTGTCTGCTGCTTCATGGAGTTATCACCAGTCTCTCGGGCTTGGGCTGCTCAGTGAGGATAGCCCCATGCTCCTTATAGCTCTTGAGTATGAAATGGGTGCAGGTGGACTGGACACCATCCAGGGGGGCGATCTTCTCCGCCACAAAATAGGCGATATCCTTCATGGATTTGCCCCGCACGGTAACGGACAGGTCGTGGCCTCCGGAGATCAGCCGCACTGACTCCACCTCCGAGAACCTGGCGATCCTCTCTGCCACTGCATCGTAGCCCGTCTTTCTCTGCAGAGCTACCTTCAGCTCCAGGACGGCGAAGACGACGCTCTGGTCGAGCTTCTCCCAGTTGATCAGAGTGATGTATTTCCTTATTATGCCTGCATCCTCCATCTCTTTGATCTCCCGGGCCACCTCCTCCTCGGATTTGCCCAGCAGCGCTGCGATCTCGGAAGGTGTTGCCTTGGCGTTTTCGTAAAGGATCTCCAAAATCTCGTGCATGAAATTCTATCTTTTCCCTCTCTATTCAATTATAGGCTTTGCGCTTGCGGCCATAATAGGGATAATCATATACTATCGAAAGTTATTAATACTCATATTACAACTGTATTAATATGAAACAAATGAAATGCCCTAAATGCCATTACGCATGGGAGACGCGGGTGAGCCGACCTAAGGCCTGTCCCAGGTGCAAGACCAGACTGGATGTGAGAAGGACGAAGAAGGCTTAAGTGGATATTTCTGCCCAATATCCATATCCCTGGATTGAAAGGCGGCTCGGAAAATTTGGGCCAAGCCTATCTATTTTATCCAGGGGAAGGATAGGGCCCCTCTGATCGGAAGGGGAAATCAGGATCGATTGTTTTTCCTTGTCTTCTTAATTATTTTAGGATTAAATCCTTATTTGCTCCACTCCAAAAATTTCAAAGAAAAGCCCCGAGCGTGATTCGAACACGCGACCTATTGATTACAAGTCAATCGCTCTGGACCAGCTGAGCTACCGAGGCACACCTCTCGGTTGTTTTTCATCATCACTTAAAGGCTTTGCTCCTCTGGGATCCAGATCGATCCGATCTCTCTCTATCCAGCTTCTCCAGGCTGCGCAGCAGGGAGTACTTGGTTCCCGGATGGCGGGAGTCAAAGCGGCAGAGCTCTTGCCGTGCCTCTCTATGCAGCTCGTCCTCTATCCCTATCTCGGCAAAGCACAGACCATGCTGGAGGGCATAGAGCCGGACCTCCTTGCCGGGTATTCGCCGCAATGGCTGGATGGTGGGGATCATTCCCTGCTCATATACCTCCGGTCTCGTCTCCTGCCGTCCATATTGCAGCCCACGGATATCCCCTTCCAGATAGCTTATGAATACCTCCGTGGCCATATCGTCCAGGTCATGGCCGGTGGCAATAGCGTCCGCTCCCATCTCCCGCGCGAGTCCGGTCATCATCCTCATCCTTTGAGCAAAGCTGATTGGATCTGGGGCTGGATCGCTCGCCACCCTATCATTCAGGAGCGATACAGGCAGAGCTTTGATGGACACGCGCAGCCCTAGCTGCTGGGAGGCGATCCTGGCCGCCTTCGCGCCAGGGCCGTGGTCATCGAGGATCAGGAGGGCGAGGTCGATATCCCTTCGCCTCGCGAACAGGTCCTTTATGATATTGGCCATAACTGCGCTGCCCTTTCCTCCATCCATGGCCAGAGCCAGTCTCAGGCCGTGGGCAAAGATCCCGGTCTGTCGAATTGTCTCCCTTACCTTGCGGTGGACGTCATCATCAAAGTGGGATTGGCATAGATGCATTCCTGAGTACTTCTGATAGATTACGGCAGGCATAGGACACTTGCAGCATCTGGTCATGCTATCTTGAACCTGAGCAATGCCGCCACTCCACCCAAAGAGGCCAGCCTATCCCCGGGCTCAAACTCAGAGCTGAATATGATCACCTTGCCGCGGGAATTGCCTACCTGTCGCATGATATCGTCCACATCATCCCGGCGGGCGAGTTCATCCAAGACCAGCAGGCTCTCTATGGCTCCGTAATTCATCGCCTTCTGCACCTCGGCGATGCCGTAGGCCGCTTTGCCGTCCGTAGCGATCTCCCTGAATAGCTCCTCGATCAGCTTTGCTTCCCTGGCTATGCGGCTGGACTCAAGGACGCTTTTCACCGCTCCCCGGCGGAGCACCTCCTGGAAGCCCGATCTGCCAATTGAGGAAGCATCGTCCATGGCGATCCTCCCCGCCAGGTCGGGGTGAGAGGAGTCTATCACCTTCTTCAGGTCGTCCTTGGCAAATCCCGGGCCAGCGAGGATCACGTCCGCTCCCCCTCCGGCGGCGTTATCTATGGCCTCGGCCACCCCTCTCATAAACGAGGCCCGGGTGTCCTCGCCGCTCCCTTTGCCGCTGCTCATGCGAATCTCTGCTGCCATCTGCACCCCGAACTGGCGGAGAAGGCCTATGGTGGCCTCTCCCTCCTCCACCAGGGCCAGCACCACCTTGGGCCGTTGCGATTCTTTCACAGCATCATCGATTCGTGCCAAGAGGTCTGGCCTCCAGTGATATTTGAGTATGGACAGGTCCGTTCCCACCTCGATATTCAGGGTGTGGTACGATCCTACATCCATGCCCGATACTATGCGTCCATGCAGCCGCAGCCAGTTGGAGTACATGTGAAACTCTACATCTTCTATCTTGACGCCCAGGCGTACCGTCTTTCTCTCCATCTTCTCCGGCCTGGCCTTGTCAGCAATCGCTGGAACCTTTCTCTGGCTCAGGGCGAATACCAGGTCTCCCCTCTCCACTAAGTGGCGCAGGTGCCACAGGTCATCCAGGGACTCGGGAAGAAGGGCGATCTCGCCCTCCTCGCCACGCAAATCTCTCTTCAGGACGCGCATAGGATATCCTCTCTAATCAAAAGGCTTAAATCATTGTGCATCCAGGGTGGTGGTCGAGCCGCCATAACTCAGATGGTAGAGTGTCTGGCTGTTAATTGAATAAGCAGCAACCAGAATGTCACAGGTTCGAGCCCTGTTGGCGGCGCATTCCTCTGGGCCTGTAGCTTAGTCCGGTTAGAGCGCTCGGCTCATAACCGAGTGGCCGCCGGTTCAAATCCGGCCAGGCCCATGCTGGCAACTATAGCCATCTTGGCCTTTCCTGAATTTCATATCTTTGAAAAGCCGAAAAAATTGGTGATGAGGGATATAGCGCGTCTCAGCTCAGGGCTTTGGCTGCGCTCTTCCAGGCGGCGATCTTCTTCTCGGACAGGCCGGTCTTGGCGGCGAGGCTCTTGGCATTGGCACCTACCAGCTCTCCAGATGTCTTGATCCCTGCCGCTGCCAGCTTTTCCAGGGTCTTGGGGCCAATTCCCGGCAATCTGGCGAGCCCATCGCCATCAGCATTGGATGGCCCGCTGGCCTTCTTGGCAGCTTTGGCCCCTGCCGCTCTCTTGACTGTCTTCTTGGCTGGCCGCGCTTTTGCCCCTTTTCCTTCCCCGCTCTCCTTGCCCTCCGCCAACTCCAGAGCCTTCTTCGCCTGCCAGTCCAAGAAGTTGCAGTGGGGGCAGCCCAGGTCCCAGGGCCTCTTGCCCTTGTTTATGATGCGGATATGAAACATGCCGTGCTTCTCGCAGACCTTATCCGTTACCACTATCGCTCCCGATCTGGGGAGCGGCAGGGTGAATCTGCATTCCGGATAGCCGGAGCAACCGATAAAGCGCGATCCCCGGTGGCCGCGCCTGATTATCAGCTCGGAATTGCACTTCTCGCAGGTCCCCACGATCTTGTCTGTCCTCAGGCCGTCCTTGAGCGACTGGCCTATGTCCTCTTGGTTGCAGCTCAGCTCGTCGAAGACACTGGTGAGCATGACCCTTGACTCCTCTATCACCTCATCCTCCTTGATCTTCTGCTCGGAGATCTGGGTCATATCCTTCTCCAGGGTCTGGGTCATCTCCGGTTTGGTGATGGTGGGAGCGTATTTTTGCAGGGTGTCCACCACGGCATAAGCGGTGTTAGTGGGCCGCATGGGATTGCCCTGCACATAAGCGCGGGCATAGAGCTTGCTGATGATATCATGGCGGGTGGACTTGGTCCCCAGGCCCAGCTCGTCCATCAGCTTGATCAGCTTTCCCTGGCCGTATCTGGCCGGTGGCTGAGTCTCTTTGGCCTCGACGCTGTGGCCCAAGACCCGGAGGCGTTCGCCCTCTTTCAGAGCGGGCAGGATGCGCTCTTCAGCTTTGCTGTAGGGATAGTAGTACCTCCATCCCGGTTCCACCAGCCGGGCACCGCTCGCCCTGAAGGGCTCGGGGCCGATGTCCACATTGAGGCTGGTGGCCTCCCAGACACAGGGTTCCGCTAAGGTGGCGAAGAAGCGGCGCACCACCAGCTCATATATCTTCCACTGGTCTTCCTTCAGCTCGCTCTTATTGACAGGAGCGGTGGGGTAGATAGGAGGATGATCTGTGGTCGACCTCTTGCCCCGGGTAGGCACCATCTTTCCTCCGAGGAGCTTTTCCGCTTCTTTGGAGAATTCGCCTCTGGTAAACAGACGAGTTAGTGCGACCAGGTCGATGGATGGAGGATAGACGGTATTGTCCGTCCTGGGGTAGGATATGAATCCGTTGACGTAGAGCCATTCGGCTATCCGCATGGCGTTGGCCGCTGAAAAGCCGATTCCACTGGCTGCGGAGATGAAGCTGGTGGTGTCAAAGGGTGCTGGGGGCTTCTCGACGCGCGGCTTTGTCTGGATGGAGCGGATGATGCCCACCGGGCCCAGACGGGCCACGATAGAATCAACCTCATCCTTCTCCCAGATGCGGCCCCGGGCATGCTGGACGCGCAGATCACGTTCCAGGTCAGCATATATCTCCCAGTATGGCTTGGGGACGAAGGACTGGATCTCCTTCTCTCGATCGACGATCAGGGCCAGGGTGGGTGATTGGACCCTCCCCACGGAGAGAAACTCTTTGCCCAGCCGACCGGAGGTTAGAGATATATATCGGGTTAAGGCTGCTCCCCAGACCAGGTCTATGATCTGTCTGGCCTCTCCAGAGGCTGCCAGGTCGTAGTCCACCTTGCCGGCGTTCTTGAAGGCCTTGAGGATCTCATCCTTGACGATGGCGCTGTAGCGGACCCGGTCCTCCATAAGACGGGGATTTGCCTCCTTTGCGATCTTCAGGGCTTCCACCCCGATGAGTTCTCCCTCCCGATCGTAGTCCGTGGCCACAGTGATGCGGTCGGCTTCCTTTCCCAGGGAGCGCAGGGCATTGACGATCTTGTCATTGATGGGACGGACGACTATCTCCGCCCTGATCAGGTCTTTACAATCCACCTTCTGCCAGTTGTTGTATCCAGGAGGGTAGTCTACTCCCACGATGTGGCCGGATAGGCCCATCACCACCTTATCGTCGAACTTGAAGGCCTCAACCCCTCCTATCCGGTAAGGTCGGGGCTTATCCCCCGACAGGATTTGGGCAATCCTTTTTGCAGCATCGTGCTTCTCCGCTATTATGAGATGCATTCCTCAAAGGCAAAACATGGCATCGATTTAAATTTTTCTGTAAAAAAATCGCTCTGGATCGGTCGATCGTTATCATCAGGTAACCTTTTATACCTATCATTTTGAATCTGAGATTTTCGTAATCTGGTATTCTGTATATTATTTAATAATGAAGTTTATTGGTCCAACTGACACGATTATTCTACAAATTTTAACTTTTATTATTTCGATATACCTCAATAAAATCGCTTTTGACCGGCAATATCCTCTCTCATGAAGATCAATTCGAATACCTATCTGAAATTGAACTTAGATCAATTATTTTAAAAGCATATATCTATTTATCGATGGCTGAAATAATATTCCTTCATCGGATCACCACTACCAGCAATCGCGATACAAGAAAAGAGGAAAGGTTTCCTCTGAATGCCGTGGAGGGGCCACATGTCAAGAAGCATAGAATTGCACAATTAATGAGATATGTTTAAATAAAAATTAATTTAAAAAAATTTTCGTTTATATCTACTCAAAGTCCACAGATTCATATAATATAATAAGTAATAATAATGCCACGCAAAACCTTTAAGTATCAATGATGCAATGGGGAAAAAGGCGGGAGATTGTAACGAACTGCGAGGATGCTGGGTATGATACCTTTTAGACTTGGCGGTCATGCCATCGCTCCAGCGTCATCATTCGTTTCGGTCTTGCTGCTAAAAAGGTAAAGGAGGATAAAGAACGTGTCTGATAAGATAGACCTATATAGCGACCGCGGAGTTCTTTTGAAGAGCGACGTCGACCTGAGCGCCGTCAGCCCTCTCAAGAACGCGGCCATGCAGAGACTTATTTCTCTCACAAAGCGAACTGTAGCCGTCAACCTGGCCGGCATCGAAGGCGCCTTGAAGACTGGAAAGGTAGCCGGAGGCCGCAGGCAGATCAAGGGACGGGAGCTCAACTACGATGTTGTTGCCAATGCTGGTGCCCTGGCTGAGAAGATCAAATCCCTGCTCCAGGTTGCCCCCGGCGATGACACCAATGTGCAGATTCTGGGTGGCGGCAAGCAGTTGCTCGTCCAGGTCCCTACAGCAAGGGTTAACGCTGCATCGGAATTCGTTGTTGGATTGACTGGAGCAGCAGCAGCCACAACCGAGGCCCTCATACAGCAGTTCAAAGCCACACTTATTGAAGCGCCCATGATCCATGCCTCCGTCTGGGGCGAGTACCCGCAGACCGTGGGCATGTCTGGCGGAAACGTTGCATCCGTTCTTAACATCCCCCAGAATGACGAAGGTCTGGGATTCGCACTCAGGAACGTCATGGCAAACCACCTGGCAATGATCACCAAGAGGAACGCCATGAACGCAGCCGCTCTTGCCTCTATATACGAGCAGATCGGCGAGATGGAGATGGGCAATGCCATGGGCATATTCGAGCGCCACCAGCTCCTGGGCATGGCATACCAGGGCCTGAACGCCAACAACATGGTCTATGAGACCGTCAAGGCCAACGGCAAGACTGGAACCATCGGCACTGTTGTGCAGAGCATAGTGAGCAAGGCCATTGAGGACAAGGTCATCAAGGCCGGCAAGAAGCTGCCCTCTGGCTATGTACTCTATGAAGCAAACGATGTCTCCAAGTGGAACGCCTACGCCGCAGCAGGCGTCCTGGCAGCCACCATGGTCAACTGCGGCTCCCTGAGAGGCGCCCAGGCTGTGTCCTCGACACTGCTTTACTTCAACGATATCATTGAGAAAGAGACCGCCTTGCCCGGATGCGACTTCGGCAGGGTAATGGGAACGGCCGTCGGCTTCTCGTTCTTCAGCCACTCTATCTACGGCGGCGGCGGCCCCGGTGTATTCAACGGCAACCACGTGGTAACCAGGCACTCCAGAGGATTTGCCATACCCTGCGTGGCTGCAGCAGTAGCACTGGATGCTGGCACCCAGATGTTCACCCCTGAGATGACATCTGGACTGGTCGGTGCTATTTACGGAGAGATCAAAGAGTTCCGTGAGCCGATCGTATCGGTTGCGGAGGCTGTGTAAAGGCGGAAGAAATGGTCACAGAATCAGACACGGGATCGATACAGGTAGAAATAATCCCCAGCAGATTTCTGCTGCCTGCTACGGCACAGAAGCTGCTGAACGAGATCTATGGAAATGGGGGCATCATCAGGATCATGATCCATGGCCCCAATCTTCCTAGAAGCGTGCCCTATGGCCCTGGAAGGGGCTCACCCATAGATGAGAACAGAGATCTTCTCATCGAGGTGGGCGGGCAGGCCTTTGAACTCAGCGTAAAGGTCGGGAGGATCAGGCTCGAGCTGGAGAGCGAGAAATACTATGAGGGTCTTAAGGCGGCGTGTGAGCGAGCGCTGTCCATATCCTTCCAGATCAGACGCGGAAAGTTCTTTCATACCAGGCAAACCATCACCGATTATGCCAAGTATGGCAAGGTGGAGGACACGCGCATCTTAGGGCTTATCGATCCTAAGGCCAAACAAGATAGATTGGCCATACTGTCTGAGGAAAACGTGGCCGTTCATGATGAGGAGAGATAAAATATGGCATACACACCACAATATTATCCCGGAAGCACCTCTGTTGGCATCAACAGAAGGAAGCATATGTCCGGCAACCTCGAGAAGCTCAGAGATATTCCCGAAGCTGATGTCGTAGCAGTTATGGGCCACAGGGCCCCTGGTGCTGACTACTCAAGCACTCACCCACCACTCAAAGAGATGGGCGAGCCAGACTGCCCCATAAGACAGATCGTCGCCCCGACAGCAGGCGCTGCTGCTGGCGACCGTGTAAGGTACTCCCAGTGGACCGATTCCATGTATTTCGCACCATCCATTCCATACTGGAGGTCCTATTGGGGAGCCATCAACTGCAAGGGCTGCGACCCAGGCACTCTATCCGGCAGACAGATCATCGAGGCCAGGGAGAGAGATATTGAGGCCTACACCAAGGCTCAGTACGATAGCGAGATGACCGATGTCGCCCTCTGTTCCATGAGGGGCTGCACTGTGCACGGCCACTCCTTGAGGTTGGAAGAGAACGGAATGCAGTTCGATATGCTGGCCAGGACAGAGATGGGCAGCGACGGAAACGTCTATGCTGTCAAGGATCAGGTCGGCATTCCACTGGACAGAAAGATCAATCTGGGCAAGCCCATGTCCGAGGCCGAGGCCAAGAAGAGAACCACTATCTTCAGGGCAGACGGCATTCCCATGTGCGGAAAGGTCGGCGCCAGGAAGTACGATGAGGCAGTGGATGCACTGCATCATATGTGGGAGCTGCGCAGCAAGTGGGGATTCAGGCCGGAGTAAGCTGGGGTGATATAAATGGCAGTTAAACACACAAAGAAACTATTCGTAAGAGCACTTAACAAGAAGTTCGGAAAGGATTTCGACCTCGCAGGCCAGAAGACCGAGTACAAGAGACTGGGCCCTGAACAGAACGCCCGCAAGAGGGAGTTCATGGAGTACGCCAAGAAGCTCGAGGGCAAGCGCGGCATGACCGGCTACAACCCCTATGTGCACGCTGGCGGTATTCCCCTGGGACAGAGGCAGCTCGTTCCCTACAAGCTCTCTGGAACTGAGTATGTGGTAGAGGGCGACGACCTGCATTTCGTCAACAATCCAGCCATGCAGCAGATGTGGGATGATGTCAGAAGGACCATTGTGGTCGGCCTGGACATGGCCCATGAGGTGTTGCAGAAGAGGTTGGGCAAGGAAGTCACACCTGAGACCATCAACAACTACCTGGAGATCCTCAACCACGCTATGCCCGGCGCAGCCGTGGTCCAGGAGCACATGGTGGAGACCCACCCTGGCCTGGTAGATGACTGCAACGTCCGTGTATTCACCGGCGACGATGCCCTGGCTGATGAGATCGATGACCAGTACCTGATCAACATCAACAAGATGTTCCCCGAGGATCAGGCAGAGGCCCTCAAGGCCGCTATCGGCAAGACCTCCTGGCAGGCCATCCACGTCCCGACCATTGTGGTCAGGTCCTGCGACGGCGGCACCACCTCCAGGTGGAGCGCCATGCAGCTGTGTATGACCTTCATCGATGCCTACAACATGTGCGCCGGTGAGGCCGCTGTGGCTGACCTGGCCTACGCTGCCAAGCACGCTGCTGTTCTGCAGATGTCCGAGATGCTGCCCGCAAGGCGCGCTCGCGGACCCAACAATCCCGGTGGACTGTCCTTCGGGTTCCTGGCCGATATGGTCCAGACATCCCGTGTGGCCGCAGCCGATCCAGTGAAGGTTTCCCTGAACGTAGTCGCCGCAGGCGCCGCGCTCTATGACCAGATCTGGCTGGGAAGCTACATGTCCGGCGGTGTCGGATTCACCCAGTACGCCACTGCTGCATACACCAACGATGTCCTGGACGACTTCTGCTACTACGGCGTCGATTTCGCCAACGACAAGTTCGGCGGATTCGCCAAGGCACCCAAGCTGCTGGATACCGCCAAGGAGCTGGCCACTGAGGTCAACGCCTACGGTATGGAGCAGTATGAGGCATTCCCGACTCTGCTCGAGGATCACTTCGGTGGATCCCAGAGGGCTTCCGTTCTGGCAGCAGCATCCGGTATCACCTCCGCCATCGCCTCTGGCCACAGCCAGGTAGGCCTTGCCGGCTGGTACCTCTCCATGCTCCTGCACAAGGAAGGCTGGGGCAGACTGGGCTTCTTCGGCTACGACCTGCAGGATCAGTGCGGTCCAACCAACGTATTCTCCTACCAGTCAGACGAGGGCAATCCACTCGAGCTGAGGGGAGCCAACTACCCCAACTACGCCATGAACGTAGGACACCAGGGCGAGTACGCCGGTATCTCCAGCGCCGCACACTCAGGCCGCATGGATGCCTTCGCTGTGAACCCATTGATCAAGGTAACTTTCTCCAACCCCGGCATGGTATTCGACTGGGCAGATGTCCGCGCTTGCTTCGGCAAGGGTGGAGCCCGCGAGTTCCGCGCTGCAGGCGACAGATCCCTGGTCATGCCAGCTGTGTAGGTCAAGAGACCTACGCACCATTTTTCTTTTTTTGTAGCGATAGTATTCAGCGTATTTCTCGATGTTTTTCAAGGAGGTCAATTGCCCTCTTGCGGCCATAAATCTTGGCTCCTCGCTGTTTAGTATGGGTGAACTTGAATCGCTGGTTCTCTGTGTCTCGGTGCCTCTGTGGTGAACCGCCATACTCTGACCCAACCACAGAGGAACAGAGGCACAGAGGCCATATTCTCTCCTGGACTCACCCATATAATTCATCGAAGAGCCTAAATCTTTGACCTCCTGATCGAGGAGCTGAATGGTGAAGAAGAGGCTAGGGCTTTTAGCCGAGATTGGATGGAGATAGTCGATAAAAAAGAGGGTGAGCCTCAGTCGGTCTCATCTGCCATCAATTTGTTTATTCTCTATCTAGCGCTGTTTATCCTTATTATCCGCCTTTATGCCTGGGCCAGAACATCTATGATGACAACATTGCTTGGCTGGCTTTCTATTATGAAGTAGAGCATATGCCTTCCGATCTCATTCGCCTGGAAGTTCATGCTGTTGTAGCCCTGGCCGAATTGATATGTGCTGAATTTCGAGCTGGTGGTATCCGTCTGCACCATCTCATAGAAGCCTGCGGTTCCCGCAGCCGGGGCGTGGGCGATGAGCTGCAACCAGGTTCCTGTGGGGCATATCACATACTGGGTCCAGTTGGACTCTCCCTGGATCCATAGGTCGTTGGTCTGGGATTGCACCGATGCTGAGTACTGAGAGAATGGCAATCCTGCACCGCTACCATAGTAAACGCTTGAAGGGGATTTCTCTGCGATATCATATCTTGCTGGATTGCTTATGATCCCGCTGCCAGCAGCAGTCCCGGCGGCGGAGCCAAGGGCTGTATAGTACTCCTTATAGGGAGTGAAGGTGGTAGCTGGTGCTGCTTGCTTATAAAAGCTGGAATCGGAGCTGTACCATGGCAGATTGACTGGCCGATCCAACCACTGAAGCATGCCGGATATACCTGGGTCGGCCATGGAACGATCCCCGCTGGCAACATACCCTCCTTCCAGGAAATCCCCCTGTCCAGATGCAGTGCTGAGAAGCAGGCATGCGGCAATCGCTGCCATGCAAATTAAAATTGCGTTATTCTTTTCATATAGCATATAATCACCTATGACAAGAAATGCGCCCTCCTTCGTATCATTTTCGCTCGTGCCTTGATATGCTCTTTTCCAGACGGCGGATGCAGTTAAGGAGGGTGGGCCGACACATTTTTCCTGAGAGGATGATCCTTTCAGCATTCGAAACTGTGCCGGCTTTTATTCGATTGTGTCTGGCTACAACACCGCCTGCGTGAGGCCTAATTAAGAGCTAATACGATTAAATATTTAATGATTTTGGTCGATCTATACCGGAGATGGGCCTTGCAGTCAAGCCAAAAAAGTCGATAGAAAATATCGATTGCGTATCCAGAATAAGCGGGCTTTATTTTATTTGAACAGCTCTTTTACAACCTCTGTCAATATGGGGCCGGACTGGTCTATCACTGAGGCCTCGTATAGCCATCCCTTGTGCTCAGGGAGAGAACCAGCTACCATAATGGCTTTGCCTTCATATTCAGCCATATTTATCTCATGTGATGCTACCAACTCCTCAGCTATGGATGCCGGCTTCGTTATTCGTGTAAGCCTGACGGTGCAGCATTGAGGGCGGGGCAACAAAATCGAGAATCTGCCACCCTCTACTATGCCCAGAAATTTGTCCATTTTCGAAACCTCCTTGGAAAATTATCTATGCTATTCGACTGTATAATAATTGCCTTTATCAATTAAATATCTTGTGACTCAGAAAGAAAAGGCTTCTCGCTATTTAGAATGGGTGAACTTGAATCGCTGGTTCTCTGTATCTTTTTGCCTCTGTGGTGAACCGCTAATGCATTGACCCAAACACAGAGACACAGAGGAAACAGAGCCCACAGATAATGTCTGAAGAAGAGTACAACATAATAACAGAAGAAATAAATTTAAAGGTAAAAGAACTAGGAAAGCAAATAACTAAAGATTATAGTGGTAAAAATCTAATGTTAGTGGGTATATTAAAAGGGGCAGTTATATTTATGGCCGAACTTGCTAAAAATATTGATATGCCTGTTTTAATGGATTTTATGGCGGTATCTAGTTATGGCAAATCATCTACATCGACAGGGGTAGTGAGAATAATAAAAGACCTAGACTGCAGTATAGAAGATAAGGATATACTAATAGTTGAAGATATTATAGATACTGGTCTTACACTATCCTACCTAACCGATAATTTGAAAAAAAGAGGAGCAAAGAGCGTTAAAATTTGTACTCTTTTAGATAAACCAGATAGAAGAAAAGCTGACGTTCCAGTGGATTATAGAGGATTTATAATTCCTGATGAATTTGTAGTAGGCTTTGGTCTTGATTATGCTGAGCAATATAGAAATCTTCCTTATGTGGCAGCTTTAAAAGAAGAAGTCTATAGTTAGGCGAGGCATTTAAAAATATTGTTTTTTAGCATAATATATGCTATAATTTGAAAATATAATGTTTATTTTAGACAGAAGGGAGGACTTGGATTGAGAAAATTCTTTAGAGGCACAAGTCTTTACTTGCTTTTACTAATTATAATAATTTTTGTAGTAACTATGCTTGGTAAAGATGT
>ENA-UOOK01000399-UOOK01000399.1-fermentation-metagenome-genome-assembly--contig:-NODE-399-length-56691-cov-11.293312_pt1 | contig 56691 bp, 61 predicted proteins | sample MGYA00245777_ERZ724023 | MGnify/ENA primary metagenome ERZ724023 (study PRJEB28704, sample SAMN03018312) | fermentation metagenome | biome: anthropogenic terrestrial biome; feature: soil; material... | reverse complement strand
TAGAATTATTCATCTCCGAAACCGTGAGTGTGTATTTTTATCATTTTTCGATTTTTACACAATTTTAAAGTACTGTGAATAGTAACATCCTAAACACATTATAGTTTAAATATATGGGCAAATTCTCTTTTATGACTGCTATTTTTTTGCATATACTTTATTCTATTTACTATTTTTTCTGGACCCTGACCTGTCTTAATATAATGATCCAACATATCATAACTAAAGCCCATTTCATCTTCATCTGTCTGATTTGTCCACAAACCAGCTGTAGGAGGTTTGTTAATGATAATTTCAGGAATATCCAGTGCTCTAGCTATTTCTCTTATTTCGGATTTAACAAAGCTTACCAATGGCATCAAATCGGAACCACTATCACCATATTTTGTAAAATATCCAATTTCAAATTCCGATTTGTTGCTTGAACCACATACCAGATATCCATTATTCTGTGCAAAGTAGTATAGAGTTGTCATTCTCAGCCTTGGTTTTATATTAGCCTTAGCCAGTTTATTACAAGAATTTAACTTACTTGCCTCAATAAGCGAATCATAGGTTTTGCTTAAGTCTACTACTGCTAACTCTAAATCTAAATATTTAGCAACTAATTCAGCATGCTCCATATCCTCATGACTGCTATGAATAGGCATTGCTATTCCAAGTGATGTATCCGGAAAAGCTTTTTTAGCCAAAGCAGCTACAACTGCCGAGTCTATACCTCCACTTAATCCAAATACTAAGCCTTTTGCATTTGCAGATTTTACCCTATCTTTTAACCAAAGAACGATTTTTTCAATTACTAAATCAACATTCTCCATTTTCATTACCTCCGTTAAATGTATATCTAAATCTAATTTGGTGAAATTAGTACTATGTATTAATTTATTATATCATAATAGGAGTATCATTATGGAAAAAAATAACTCTAAATTATATTTGTTAGGATTCATTACGGGATTAATTAATGGTGTTTTTGGTTCAGGAGGTGGTATGATAATAGTTCCAGCTTTGACTTTTTTTATAGGATTAAAGGATTATAAGGCACATGCAACAGCAATATCTATTATTCTTCCAATATCTATAGTAAGTACTATAGTCTATTTTCTCAATAACACTATACCTTTTAAAATTAGCTTACTTGTGATGATAGGAGGCCTTGTAGGCAGCTTTATAGGAGCAAAGATACTAAATAAAATACCTGCAAAGATATTAAGAAAGGTTTTTGGTTGTGTTATCATATATACTGCAGTTAGGATGATATGGAAATGAAACTGATATTAATTGGACTTTTTTCAGGAATAATAAGCGGAATGGGTATAGGTGGAGGAGTACTTTTAATTCCATTTCTAGTTCTATTTAATGATGTATCACAAATTGATGCCCAAGGTGTAAATCTTGTAGTATTTATTCCAGTTGCTATAATTGCGTTACTAACCCATAGAAAGGAAGGAAATCTTGAAAGTAAATACAATAAAAAGATAATTATTGGAGGTATTGTAGGTGCTACTTGTGGTGCGATATTAGCTAATTTAATAGAAGAAAATAATTTGAGAATATATTTTGGCATTTTTTTGCTCTTAGTTGGTCTATATGAATTATTCAAAAAAGAATAAAAATCTAGAACAACCTAAACCCCGAGATTCTTCGACTATGCTCGAATGACAAAAATGGTAAGCTCGTGAGTAGCAAGAATAATTAGGCTCTTGAGTGACAAAGATGACAGAATATTAGTATGTCCAAGAAATGGAGTTTGCAAATGAATGGAATATAAGTCCGTAAATGCAGGAGGAGCCAATGGCTCCTCCTAGCATAACATTCTGAACAGCAGAAAATCATTATGGATTTTTACATATTCCTTAAGGTTGCATATATACAATCTTTAGTTAAATATTTAAATCCCAATTCTTTAGCCTTTTCTATTACCTCATCGTTATATGTACCTGGTTGAAAGAAAATATATTCTATTCCAAGCTCTTTTGCTTCTTCAAGTGTAGTTAAGCTTATCTTTGGAGAAACAACCATGTCGATTACATCTATCTTGACAGGTAACTCACTTAAAGAATGGTATATCTTATTGCCTTCAATTTCATCATAGTTTGGGCTTATGCCATATGTTTCATAGTTGTGTTCCTTTAAAATATTAAATATTTTATATCCCCATTTATCTTTTTTTGCTGTAACGCCAACAACTGCCCATGTTTTTTTTTCAAGCATCTCCTGCTTTATACTCATTAATATCACCTCTTAGTAATTGTACCCCTTTTTAGAGCCTCTTATCATTAAATAATGGTAAGTGCCTTTCTTCAAGTTCATCTATTTGTGCAGAACCATTAGTAATATCCATAATTGTTTTTTTAAATTCGTCTAGTTCACAATTTTTAATATAAATAAATATTTCTACATTTTCCTTATATGATGTTTCTTCGATTTTATATCCATTAACATTTAAATAATTCTCAAGCTTGCCTAAAAGTGTATAAGGAAGGATTAGACCTAATTTGGTATGGATGTTCATCTCTACTATTTTTCCAGCATCTAAAGCAATTTTAGCTCCTTTAGTATATGCCCTAATAAGTCCTCCGCCACCAAGTTTTATTCCTCCGAAATATCTAGTAATTACTACCACTACATTTCTTAAATTTTCCTTTTTAATGACCTCAAGAGCAGGAATACCTGCTGTACCAGAAGGTTCACCATTATCACTAAATCTTTGTATATTAGATTCTTCACCAAAAACATATGCATAAACATTGTGATTGGCATCCTTATTTCTTGAACTTATTGTTTTAATAAACTCTAAAGCCTGTTCTTCAGATCCTATGGGCATTGAATACCCGATAAATCTTGATTTGTTTATTGTAATCTCATCTTCACCATAATCATATATCGTACGATAAATATCCTTCATCTAATCACCATTATTGTGCAATAATAAATTCTTTATATCTTTCATAATCAATCTGATTTAGTACTACGTTTATTAGAGTACCACTTTCTTCATATGACATTTCCTCTACTTCATAATTATTCATAAGATAATTAATAACTGATTGCTTATCATAAGGAATAATTAATTTTACTTTGCTAAATTTTTGTGGTAGGTTTTCCTCTATCATCATCATTAATTTATCTATATTGATATTGTTTTTAGCAGATATAAATATCTTCGACTTTACTAAATTGATATCATAAATAATATTTTGAATATCAATCCTATCTATTTTATTAAATACAAATATCATTGATTTATCCAATACATCCAAGTCCTTTAATATCTCTAGAGTAGTTTTTATCTGAATATCTAAATCTTCGTTTGATGAATCGACGACATGAAGCAATAAATCAGCATATTTAACCTCTTCCAATGTACCTTTAAAGGCTTCTATTAATCTAGTCGGCAGCTTTGATACAAAGCCTACGGTATCTGTTATAAGAAATGGCTGTCCATTTGGAAGTTTGGATCTCCTTAAGGATGTATCCAGTGTTGCAAACAACATATCCTCTACAAATACTTCTTTTTTTACATTATCATCATTGTATTCAATAAGTTTGTTTAACAATGTTGATTTACCGGCATTTGTATATCCAACTAATGCTATAATAGGAAGATTTGACTCCTCCCTTTTCTTTCTTTTGATTGTTCTTATTTGTTCTACTTCCTTTAACTGCTTTTCAATATTATTTATTTCTCTTAATATGTGTCTCCTGTCTGTTTCCAATTTTTGCTCTCCAGGTCCTCTAGTCCCTATACCCCCTCCTGTTCTAGATAAATAATCACTAAAACCAATTAATCTTGGCAATCTATATTTAAGCTGAGCAAGCTTTACCTGAAGCTTGCCTTCACTGGATTTTGCCCTATTGGCAAAAATGTCTAATATAAGATTTGTTCTATCGACTATTTTTCTATCAATCATCTTTTCCAGATTTCTCAGCTGTGCTCCTGATAACTCATCATTAAAAACAACTGTTGTAATGTCAAATTCATCGCAATAGTTTTTAATTTCCTCTGCCTTTCCTTTTCCAATGAAATGCCCTGGATGTATACCTTCTTTTCTTTGAACAACTCTTAATACAACAATACCTCCGGAAGCTTTTACCAGCTCCTGCAATTCATCCATGGAAGATTCAATGTCTATATTATCGGTAGATAATTCAACTCCAACTATTAAAACTCTTTCTAAACTGGATTCGTTCATACTTTCACCACCATTTATAGTCTCATTAATAAGTATACCATCTTTTTGTAGTATTATCTAATATAATCCTTCTTTACCTTTTGTATCTATATTGTAACCAGTAGCTTATATCTAAATATTAACATTACCAAATTTGTGTGGTATAATATATCAAGGTTGGAAATATTGGCTTTGCCAATAGGCCTTGGGTTCATATCTGTCATATGGGTATAACTAGTCTTTACCTATATATGAAATAATTTCTCCAAATGAGTCTTACTTTATAATAGGAGGTAAACAATGTCAGATGATAATAAAAAGAAAAAAAGGAAAGGCAAAATAACAGCATCTAAAATTTTAAAAATAACCTTGGTATCATTATTAATAATAGGTATTTTAGCAGGTGGAGCAATGGCAGGAGCTGTTCTATCAATTGTAAAGGATGCACCTGAAATTGACCCATCAAATATTACTTCTTCTTTAGCGCAAACATCATCAATATTAGATATAGATGGGAATCTGATTGAAAAAATACAGGCTCCTGAATTTAGGACTGTCGTAAGTCTAAAAAAGATGCCAAAGCATCTGATGGATGCTTTTATTTCAATTGAGGATGAAAGATTTGAAGAACATATTGGAGTAGATCCTCTAGGAATCATGGCTGCTATTATAGGAAATTTAAAAACCGGTTCTTTGCGTGGTGCCAGTACCATAACTCAACAGCTTGCAGGGGGATTGTACTTAAATAGAAACGAAGTGAGCTTGACCAGAAAAATCACTGAAGCTTATTTAGCTTTAAAAATGGAGAGAGTACTTACAAAGGATCAAATATTAGAGGCTTATTTAAACAGAAGTAATTTTGGACAAAATGCATATGGAGTTCAAGAAGCAGCCCGTACTTATTTCTCTAAGGATGTCAGTGACTTGACTGTTGCCGAATCTGCTTTAATAGCAGGTATTGTAAAGGGTCCTCAAATATATCAACCATATATGCGAGTTAAGCCTGAGAATTTTGATTCAAATGAACAATACGAAGTAGGTCAAGTAGATATACTTGGTGAAAAATATATACTTGTATTTAATGAGAAATCTGTTGACAGACAGAGAATAGTTTTAGGCAAAATGCTTGAATTAGGTAAGATAAATGAATCTGAGTATAATAAGGCTCTAAAACAAGATATAAAAACGAGCCTAAAACCTGAAAAAAACAAAAATACTGATATAACTTCTTATTTTACAGATTATGTTAAAACCTCAGTAATAAAAGCTTTAGTTGATAAGCTGGGCTATACAAGAGATAAAGCTGAAGAAATGTTGTTCAGCGGTGGATTAAAGATTTATACTACGATAGATGTTGATATGCAGAAACAATTAGAAGATGTTTATAACAATTTTACTGAAATTTTAATTGGAAACACATCTAATATAAAAGGACCTATCCTTGTGGATTGGAAACTAAATAAAGCAGGTAATGTATTAGATGATAAAAATAATATTATCTTTTATAGTAAGAATAATCTTTTAACAGAGGATTATGATTTAATCATTGAATCAGGAACTTATCAGTTAGAAAATGGAGATTTAGCTATAAAAAATAATAAAATGACTGCATATTCAAAGCATATAGATATTGGAGATTATTTTACTATTGACGATAGAAAGAATTTAGTAACACATACAGTTGGCTCAATAGTTATACCTGAAGGGCAATTTTCAATTAAAGATGACAAATCTATTGTTATCTCAAAAGCCTATTTAGAGAAAAATCAAGATTTCTATAAAATAGATAATGACAATTTGTTGATAAACAGTAAATATTTCTTTATTGCCAAGGATGGTATTGTTCAACCGCAATCTGCATCTGTGGTCCTTGACTATAGAACTGGATATATTAAGGCAATAGTTGGTGGTAGAGATGTGGAAGGGCAAAGGATTCTAAACAGAGCAACTGACTCAGCAAGACAACCTGGATCTGCTATTAAACCTGTAGCAGTTTATCTACCTGCTTTGGACAATGGTTATACAGCTGCTTCATCTATAGACGATATACCATTTTATAATGGCAAAGGAGCACTATGGCCAAAGAACTGGTATACAGGTTATAGGGGACTACATACTCTAAGAAGATCAGTTGAACAATCCGTAAATGTTAACTCTGTAAGAACCCTTCAAAATATTGGGACAAATACATCAATGGCATACCTTGAAAAAATGGGAATTATAAATTCTCAAAATCCAGACAGAGATAACTTTGTTACAAAAAATGAAAATCCTAGCACAAATGATGAAAATTTATCTGCTTTAGGTTTAGGTGGTATGACAAAAGGTTTGAGTCCTTTAGAGTTAACAGCTGCTTATGGCGCAATTGCTAATAACGGTGTTTTCGTGGAACCAATAGCTTTTACAAAGATTATCGATAAAAATGGCAGTGTGCTTTTAGACAATACTCCAAAAGAGACAATAGTAGTATCTCCTCAAATCGCATATATAATGGGTGATATTTTAAGAACCACAGTTTCAAATGGTTTAGCTGGAAGGGCAAAATTATCCAATATGGTTGTGGCAGGAAAAACAGGTACTACAAATGAACAAGCAGATATATGGTTTGTTGGATTTACACCTTATTATGTTTCTTCCGTATGGATTGGCAATGATTCACCTAAGATTACTATTTCTAAGGGAAGTAGTACTGCGGCGTCATTATGGAAACATATAAATACTAAGATTCATGAAAACTTGGAAAGTAAAAATAGTTTTGATAAACCTGATGGTATAGTAACTGCAAGTATTTGTACTCAATCCGGTCTATTGGCTACAGAGCTCTGTGCACAGGACCCCAGAGGCGTTATAAAAACAGAGATATTTGCATCAGGAACAGTTCCAAAAAAATCATGTGACATGCATGTTGCTTTAGAAGTTGATATAAATACTGGAAAAATAGCTAATGAGTATTGCCCTGATGATGAAGTACAAACAAAAGTATTTATCCAGAGAACACCTCCATATAATCCAAGTGAGCATAACGGAATAGTACCAAGTGATTTCCAATATAATGCTCCTACTGAAATTTGTGATGAACACAATGAATTTACCGAACAACATAATCCATTGGAAGATTGGTTCAATGATTTGATTAATGGGGATAGAGACGGTGATGATGTAGTTGTTCCATTAGATCCATATGAAGACGACTTTGATAATGACTAAAATAAATTAAAGACTAGGGATTTTCCTTAGTCTTTTTTTTATTTTAAGTTTATACAATATAACAAACTTATCTATTATTCTTTTGATTTTGGATTTGATACTACTGCCATTATATAGCCAAACAATATAATAGCGGCTATACCAGCACCAGTAGCCTCTATACCACCAGTAAATGCCCCTATCAATCCTTTAGTCTTTGCTCCTTCAATAGCTCCTTTTGAAAGAGAATAGCCAAATCCACTAATAGGAATAGTCGCTCCTGCTCCGGCAAATTCCACCAATGGCTTATATATCCCTATAGCTCCTAATACAACACCTATTAATAGAAATGTAACTAAAATATGTGCAGGAGTTAACTTTGTAGTATCCAGTATTATCTGACCAACAACACATATCAAGCCACCTACTATAAATGCAAGTATATATTCCATATAATCACCTAGTTCCTTTTATTCTCTATTGCAACCGCATGGGCAATCCCTGGTATTGATTCTCCCTGTTGAGTAATCAAAGTTGAATGTAGTGCTCCCGTTGACATTAAGAGTACTTTTTCTAGCTTTCCTGTGGCCATTTCTTTCAAAATATAGCCATTAAATACAGATGCAGAGCAGCCACATCCACTTCCTCCTGCATGGGTATCCTGTTCAGATTTATCATAAATTTCCACACCACAGTCGGTATAATTTTTAGTCAAATCGTATCCTTGTTTTTTCATCATATCTATAACAATATCTTTTCCAACGTAACCAAGATCACCTGAAACAATTAAATCATAATAGGATGGATCAAAACCCGTATCCTGGAAATGATTGATTAATGTATCTACAGCTGCAGGCGCCATTGCAGCACCCATATTTGTTGCATCCTTAATGCCAGGATCTATTATTTTTCCTGTAGTTATGCGTTTAATATAAGGGCCGTTGCCCATTGATGATAATATGGTAGCTCCTGCTGCTGTAGCAGTCCACTGTGCAGATAGTTTTCTTTGGTTCCCATATTCAAGTGGAAATCTAAACTGTCTCTCAGCAGTGCTAAAATGACTGGATGTAGCACTAACAACTTTATCTGCAAAACCTCCATCAACTATCATCGCCGACAATGATAGAGATTCGCTCATTGTTGAACATGCACCATACAATCCAAAATATGGAATTGCCAATTGTCTAGCTGCATATGCTGATGCTATAATCTGACTTAATAAATCTCCTGTAACCAAATAATCTATATCCTTTGTTGACAATCCTGCTGAATCTATTGCAGACTTTATGCATTCTTCCTGTATTTTCGTCTCTGCTTTTTCAAAGGTTTTCTGCCCCCATAAATCATCTTCTAAAATTAGGTCAAAATATTTTTTTAATGGTCCTTTCCCTTCTTTTGGTCCTACTATGCTATAGCTACCGATTATTGAAGGCATATTTTCTAATTTTACAGTTTGTGCACCAATTTTCTTCAAAGCCAATTTAAATCACCTTCCTTGAATAAGTAATGTAATCAATCCAACAATTATCGAGCTACCTATTCCATATACCAAAACTGGACCGGCTATTGTAAACATCTTTGAAGCAACTCCAAAGATAAAGCCTTCGCTTTTAAATTCCATAGCTGGTGATACTATAGCATTTGCAAAACCTGTTATAGGAACAGCTGCGCCAGCACCTCCCACCTTACCAATCTTATCATAGATACCAAATCCAGTTAATACTGCACCAAGAAAAACCATTATAATTGATGTTCCCGCAGAAGCCGTCTTTTCATCTAAACCATAGCTTTTCAATAAATTTAAAACTATTTGTCCTATTGTACAAATTGCACCACCTACCAAGAATGCCAATATTATATTTTTTAAATATGTTGGTTTTGGTACTTTTTTCTCAACGTATTTTTGATATTCTTCTTTATTTAATTTATCCATTTTAACCTCCCAGATAAACGATAAAATAATATATTGCTCCACATACTTTTCCTAAACCCAAAGATGCAGATATAAATTTAATATGATCACGCAGTTTAAATTTGTTAGTTAATACTGGTACAACATTTAAAATCTCAGCTAAAGCAGATGAAAATGCGCCAATAAATATACCAAAGAGTAGACCTATGATAAATACTCCTATTTCACCTATATTTATATAAAAAGAATCACTAAAATAGATAAATATAAATAATATTGATCCTATGGTAAATACGAATTCATAGTAGATTGAATATTTCTCAGTTTCCGTAAATTGAATAAACCTTGGGAACAATTTAACTAAAGTAAAGAAGGCTGTATATGCACCACCTACTAAGGCTCCTCCACTAAATGATGCAACTATAGGCAAAATAATTTTCATACAATCATTCCTTCTTTTTTTTATTTTTCAAATCATAAAGGATATAATTATCTCTATCCTTATTGAATGAATGCAATTCTACATCCATAGGTCCAGGCTCCATTCTTCTTCGTTTACTAGGACTAATTACTCTACTGAAGAAAACAATCATACCTACACCAAGTCCAATGGAATAAGGAATGTTCATAATCAAAGGGTTCTTTTTATTCTCACCTGTAAATGTAAAATAAAGTTTTTCCAGTGCTTCAACCATATTGACATCTTCATGAAAGTACATTATTCCAAGAGCAGCACCAAAGAATAAAACCACAGTTACAAAACCTACTTTTAAGAATTCAACAATAGGATGTGCTTTTTCTTTAGATTTTATTTCTAGAATAATATCTTCCTTTCCAAAATATTCTAATTCAGTATCAGGATATTGCTTCAAAACTGCTTTCATTATATCTGTAGTGCCTATAACATCCCATGTTTCCATGTCTCCACTTCTATAAACCTCTATTTTTTCAATATCTTTCTTCCATTTATTATTGTTACAATATACATCCCCCAAATCCTTTATGGAGACACTATCATTTAGGTTAACTGCAACTTTTTCATTAGCAACAAAAAAAACTTTTTGATTAGCCATCTTTTTCACTTCCAATAAACAATTCTACTAGAGTAGCACTCTTGGGTATTTCAGTTGAATTGTTTTCTAAATAATAATGAAAAACTAATATTGTGAGGATAGACAATAGGGTAAATAATGTAATCATTTTTTTAATATTTAATATTTTCAATTTCATCACCTAATTGATATTATCTGCTAATTATGTTTTTTCATGCAATAAAAAAAGGCATATCATGCCTTTGCTAGAATTTTCCTCATATCTTCAATAATTCTCTTTTCAATTCTAGATACTTGTACCTGTGATATGCCTAATGTATTTGCCACTTCAATTTGAGTTTTGTCCTTAAAATATCTTAAAAAAATAACCTGTCTATCTCTTGGTTTCAATTGAGAGAGTATATCCTTCAAAACTATATTATCAACTACATCTACTGTCTCGTCTTCCTCTGCACTAAGCTTATCTATAAGATAGAGAGCAGAGCCATCATTTTGATGAACCACATCATATAAATATTCAGGTTGATAGGAGGCTTCTAATGCCATTACGATTTCTTCCTTTTCCACTCCTATCTCATCTGAAATTTCCTGAATTGTAGGTTCTCTCCCCAGCTCCTTTGAAAGCTTTTCTTCTGCCCTTTTGGCTAAATATGATACTTGTTTTAAAGACCTACTTACCTTTATTATGCCATCATCCCTTAGAAATCTTTTTATCTCTCCAACTATCATAGGAACAGCATAGGTAGAAAACTTTACATCAAAAGACAAATCAAATTTATCTATTGCCTTTAGTAATCCAATACTTCCAATTTGAAATAAATCTTCAAAATCAATTCCTCTACTGGCATAGCCTTTTAATACGGATCTGATTAACCCCAAATTTGATTCTACTAATATTTCTTTAGCTCTACTATCCCCTTTTTGAGCCAGCTTTATTAATTCTATAGTCTCCTCATGGGATAATAAAGTCTTTGCAGCACCCCCTGAGCTCATATTATCTACTCCTTATCTATTGAGGTTTTTATTTTTTTTCTCATCTTTACGGTCGTACCAACCTCTTTAACACTCTCAACAGATAATTCATCCATAAAGGTTTCCATTACAGTAAATCCCATTCCAGATCTTTCTAAATCAGGTTTTGAAGTGTAGAAAGGTTCCATTGCTTTCTTAATATCATCTATACCTCTACCATTATCTTTTATAATTAACTCTAAAACATTATCCTCTATGCTTGCTTCAAGATAAATAGTCCCAACATTGAATTCATATCCATGTATAATTGCATTTGTCACAGCTTCTGACACAGCAGTCTTTATATCAGAAATTTCCTCTAAAGTAGGATCTATCTGAGATGCAAAGGCTGCGACTACTACCCTAGCAAAAGATTCATTTGATGATTTACTCAAGAATTCTAGTTTCATATAATTTTTTTCCATATTATCACCTTTCTATGTATTCTAAAGAATCTTCAATATTTGTAAATACCTTGATTATCTTTAACAAGCCTGACATTTTAAGAATTCTGTCTATATATACATTAGAGCTTACTATAGCCATCTTTCCTTTTTTTTCTGTAACATTTTTATATCTTCCCATAATAAGCCCAATTCCTGAACTATCCATAAGGGTTAACTGACTTAAATCAAAGATTATATTTTTTAAATTAATATCAGAATATTTGTGATCAATCTTAAGTCTTGCTATCTCAGTAATATGATGATCTAATTCCCCATAAAAATGTACCATCAGATTTGAATTTTTTGTCTCAATTGTATAGCCCAAAATACTCCCTCCTTTTACTCTTAATATTCAATAAGCACAATATTTTTTCCTTCAAAGAAATATGACTATTTTTGTATTATAATGAGAAAAAGAGTCAAAAGACTCTTTAGTTATTTTTTATACAGGCATTTACAACTTGATTTAAAAGAATTGTGGTTGTTACACTTCCCACTCCTCCAGGAACTGGTGTAATCTTTGACACTAATTTTGCTACATTTTCATAATCTACATCTCCGCTTATTTTATTATCTTTAGTCATACTAACCCCTACATCTATTACGATGGACTTATCAGTGAAATATTTTTCATCAAAGAATTTAGGTTTACCTAAAGCAGTAATTACAATATCTGCATTTCGAGTTATATCTTCTAGATTTTTTGTTCTTGAATGACAGATAGTGACTGTAGCATTTTTTTCCAACAGCATCATTGCAAGAGGTTTACCTACTACCATAGATCTATTTATTACAACTACATTTTTCCCTTGAAGCTCTACATTATTATGCAACAAGATTTCCATAGCTGCTCTTGGAGTTGCAGGTAAAAAGCCAGTCATATCACCTTCAAAAATTTTTTCAAGATTCAATGGATGCATACAATCAACGTCTTTAGATGGACTCACTGCGCTTCTGATTAAATCTTCATCAATATGTTTTGGCAAAGGCCTAAACACTAAAATACCTGAGATATTGTCATCAGAGTTGAGTTCCTTTATGAAATCAATTAACTCTTCGGTTGACAACGCTATCCCTTTCTCAAAAACTTCTGATTTAATACCAATTGCATCGCAATTTTTGATTATGCTTTTTTCATATGAGATATCACTGGGATTTTGACCTAATCTAACTATCCCCAAGGTTGGAAGTTTGTCTATTTTTTTCAGTTCATTAAGTTTCTGTGATATTTCCTCCTTAATTTTTGCTGCAACTACATTACCCTTTAATATTTCAGACATCTAATGACCTCCTATTGTGTATTTAGGGTTATTATAGCACATAATAGGATTTATTAACATAAAATACTAATTAATAATTCTAGTTGCAGTAATTAGTCTATTTTTATAATAACCGGACTCAATGGAATCTATTTTGACTTTCATCTTTCCAGTTGACGAGTGTATCATATTTCCATCCCCTATATAGATTCCTACATGGGAGATTCTATTTCCTGATCCGAAAAACAATAGATCACCAGGCACCAATTCTGACTTTTTTACTTTAGTGCCAAATCTTGCTTGAGCAGATGAATTTCTAGGAAGTTCGATACCTAACTGGTCTAGGTAAATCGAATAAACTAATCCAGAACAATCATATCCTCTTTTACCTATATCTCCATATATATACGGTTTTCCAAGTAAATCATAAGCTGCGGACACTACTTTACTTAAATTCTTAGTCTTTCTGGATACTAATGACCTATTTGCAGAACCATATGCTCTTGCTATTTTTATATCCGAATCATTGATTACAAATTCTGATTTATCATCATTAACGATTACGAATTTATTCTCGGATGACTCCTTTATAACAACGGGTTCACCCTTTGCCAAAACATAAACTGAATCATCGTTTTTTATTACCTTATCAACAGTTGCAATTCCATAGAAAGTTGAACTTTCATCTTCAGCCTTTAAATCCCCTAAATGTACATAGCCTTCAATATTATCATTTAGAGTAATAAAATTACCATATTCTCCATCTAAACTCACCTGAGTTATTACTTCGTCTTCTTTTAATATTCGTATCTTGTTTCCATTTGGCTTGTCTAAAATTGGAGTATTATAAATAACTCTATAATATATTGTATCAGATACCAATCGTATTAATGATTCCTTTGGAGTTGAACCGTTAGAATTCTGATTTGCTCCGGATAAAGCAAATTTCTGATTTTGACTATTATTTTTAAAATCTCTATTTATATATGAGTCTTTATAACTCTTAATTTTAAAAGGTAATACTAAAGATATTGATAATATTATTAAAAACAATAAGTATATATTTTTTTTCATCATTAACTCCCTCCATATATACCTTCATGTAAATCATTATATTATTAGATATATTTCGTTTATAACTAATTTATTACAAAAAAAACAACCTCAAAAGGTTGTTTTTTTTAATATGTATTCGAGTAAATCTATAAGCCGTGTTCTGTTTATATGGTCATCTATCTAAGACCTACTGTTGCCAATAGGTTCTTGCGACCTACCTATGGAACGGCAGCGAGTAACTGCCTTTTTAGTTCCCTTTTGGTCTTGCTCCAGATGGGGTTTACATAGCCATTTAGTCGCCTAAATGCTGGTGAGCTCTTACCTCGCCTTTCCATCCTTACCATGCACTCAGTTTCCTGAGCACAGGCGGTCTATTTCTGTTGCACTTTCCTTAGGGTCGCCCCCACTGGGTGTTATCCAGCATCTTTCTCTATGGAGCACGGACTTTCCTCATGCCTTAAAGCACGCGACCAAACAACTTACTCTTAGATAAATAAGTATAGCAGGTTTATATAATTATTTCAAGTAAAATTAATCTCCAGAATCTCCAGTTTGTGGACATTTATCCTCATGTTACTATTCACAGTACTTTAAATTGTATAAAATCGAAAAATGATAAAAATACACACTCACGGTTTCGGAGATGAATAATTCTATAGCTCATTCCAGACAAAAATCCTACATCTTTCAATTCCCTTAGTGGTCTATCTTTAGGGACATGAAAGCTGCTTAACGGATTTTTATCTTCCATTCACTAAGAATTATAGTCACTCCTGCAAATGTTCCCTTAGGATTTTTATCATTTTTCTTTATCTGCTGTGATTAACTATGAATAGTAACATCCTCATTAGCATAATACAATATCCTCCCACATAGTTCACAACAAATTATTTCGTCACTTTTTTTTGCTTTATCTAAATCATATGTTGAAATAACCGTGTTACAGCCTGTACAAATGTTATTAACTATTTTTGCGATACCGTTTTTCTTTTTTCTCCTTATAGCAATATATTTATTCAATAATTCCGGATCAATATTATTGGAATACTCATCAATCTTTAAATTTACTTCAGTAATTTTTTCATTCAGTTCCCTTTCCTTGGTTAAATTTATCTTTCTGTTCTTTTTAATTATACCTTTCAAATTTTCCATTTCTGAATCAGAGATTTCAATTTTAGAATCAATCTCATCAATCTTTTCCATTAATTCTATAATTTCATTTTCCAAATCCTTAATTTGTCTATGTAAATCTTCCCTTTCATTACTCATATGGTCCAATTGTTTAAAATCAGATATTGATCCATCATATAGATTGTGCTCCAATTCTTCAAATGTAAAAAGTGAATTCTTTAATTTCTTTTCTTTATAAACTAATTCCTTTCGGCACCTTTCTAAAATCGTCTTAAGACTTAGTAGATTCCCTTCATTTTTCCTGTACTTAGCTTCCAATTCTCGTAATTTTTCATCACTCCTTAAAATTTTCAGCTGTAACTTATATTCTTCCAATAGAATATAATTTTGTTCAAGAATCCACATTGAATCCAACTGAGTCATAAATAAACCCTCCAATTTTAATAGATTTTATAAGACACTTCAGTTTCCATATCTACGCATATATAAATGTTTTTCCCAACTTGTTTTTCCAAAACTTCTTCTAATTTTGGTAGTACGAATTTCTCCGTATGAAAGTGTCCGGCATCGACGATTATCAATCCAAGCTGAATCCCAAGTTGAGCTTCATGATATTTAATATCTCCTGTAATATACATATCAGCTCCACTTTCATAAGCATCTTTAATAAAGTCTCCACCACTTCCTCCACAGACTGCCACCCTTGAAATCTGTCTGTCCGTATCTCCATAGACTCGGATATCATTTACATCTAAAGCTTCCTTTACTTTATATAGATATTTATCTGCATCAATTTTATCAATCTCTCCTACTCGCCCATAACCATATTGCTCTACTTGATTAAAAACTTTAACTAAATTAAGAGGCCTAGTATTCTTGATATCCAACTTATCTGCTAATACATCATTTACTCCACCATTTGTTAAATCCAAATTTGAATGTGCATTATAAACTAAAATTCCATTAGAAATAAGTTTAAGTATTAGCCTTCCAAGATAATTGTTATTGTTAATGCTATTTAAAGGCCTAAATAGTATAGGATGATGTGTAATTATCATTTGATAATTTTCATTTATAGCTTTATTTGCTATTCTGTCATCCAAATCCAATGATAGCAGAATCTTCGAGACCGCAATTTCATCATTTCCAATTTGAAATCCTGTATTATCCCAGCTATCGACAAGATTTGGATTACAAAAGTTGTCCAAAATCTCTATAATCTGTTTAGCTCTCAATTAGATATAATACCTCCTTATAATCTTCTAAAAGTTGATTTAGTTCATCGTATCTTTGTATACTTCTTTCAGATGATTGTTCTTTAAGACTAGATAGTATTTCCAATGCTGCATTGATCTTATATTGAATATATTCCTTCAACAATGGATGTTTTTTATCAATTAATTTTCTGCTTATTTCGAAATAGATACCCCTTTCTACCTTTTCCTTACCCGCTGTTACAAATAAAATCTCATAAAACTTCTCTTCTTCCTGTACCAAATCTTCATCTATTATGTTGAAATTATTGTTTATAAGATATTCTCTTAATTCTTTAACAGCATTCATTGGTTGTAGTATAAAATAAATTATTGAATTGGTCAATTTTATATCCTTATCCAATATATCTCTTATGAGGATACCCCCCATACCCGCTATGACAACTGTATCTATCTCAAATTTCTTTATTACCTCCAGACCATTTCCTAGTCTTGGGATGATTCTATTTTCAAGCTCCAATTCATTTACATAATTAATAGTCTTATTTAGGGAACCTTGACTAATATCTGTTGCAATGACTAGCTTACTAATATTATTTTCAATTAGGTATCTTGGTATATATCCATGGTCTGTACCTATATCTGCAACAATTGAATTTTTAGGTACAAAATTTGCTATAGACTGTAATCTTTTTGATAATTTCATATATTACTTCCTTTCAAAAATTAAAGATTCGCTATGCGAATCTTATCTATTCCAGAAAATCCTTTAATTTTTTACTTCTACTTGGATGTCTTAACTTTCTTAAGGCTTTGGCTTCGATTTGTCTAATTCTTTCTCTAGTTACTTCAAATTCTTTACCTACCTCTTCCAATGTTCTTGCCCTACCATCATCAAGACCAAATCTCAATCTTAAAACCTTTTGCTCTCTAGGTGTCAAACTATCCAATACATCAATAAGCTGTTCTCTAAGCATAGTAAAGGTAGCCGCCTCAGCTGGAGCCAGTACATCCTCATCAGGTATAAAATCTCCAAGATGACTATCTTCTTCCTCTCCAATAGGCGTTTCTAATGATACGGGCTCCTGAGCTATTTTCATGATTTCTCTTACTCTATCCACATCCATATCCATTTCTTTGCCTATTTCTTCAGGACTTGGATCCCTTCCAAGTTCTTGAACTAATTGTCTCTGGACCCTTACCAATTTGTTAATAGTTTCCACCATATGAACAGGAATTCTAATTGTCCTTGCCTGATCAGCAATAGCTCTTGTAATTGCCTGTCTTATCCACCAAGTTGCATAGGTACTAAATTTAAAGCCCTTTCTATATTCAAATTTCTCTACAGCTTTCATCAGCCCTAAATTACCTTCTTGAATCAAATCCAAGAATAACATACCTCTACCTACGTATCTCTTAGCTATACTTACAACTAATCTTAAATTTGCCTCAGCAAGTTTTTTCTTAGCTATTTCATCCCCAGCTTCCATTCTCTGTGCTAATTCGATTTCTTCCTCTCCACTTAATAGAGGTATTTTACCAATTTCTTTTAGATACATTCTTACAGGATCATCAACACTAATTCCCTTAGGAGGAGATAAATCTTCATCTTTAGCTTCTTCCTCAATCTCTTTATTGATACCATCTATATCTATATCTTCATCATCATCATCAGAATCACTGTCATCATCTAACAAGATATCCTCTTCTTTATCTCCTATTATCTCTATACCTTTTTCTTCAATTTTTTGATAAATATCATCTATTTCATCTGGTTCAAGGTCTACTTCCTCAAGGGCATCCATTATATCCTTATATTTTAAAATTCCTGAAATTTTCCCCTTTTTTAGCAGTTTAGATTCAGCTTCTAACTTATTATTTAATTTTTCTGGGTTTTTTTTGTTTTCTTCCAATTCATTGCCCCCCTACTTTTTAATTGAGTCTACTTCATTGTTAATAGAAATCAACTCAAGCACAAGTTTCTTAAACCTGTTATTTTCTTCTTCATTTTTTTCCTTTTTCTCAAATAATTCAATCATAGACAAAACTTCATTTCTCCTTTTTTGCAATTTATATAATCTTACAGTTTTTATCAAATCATCAATTATTGTATTTACATTTGTTGGTTGAAAATTTAATCCTGAATCAAATACCAAATCTATAAATTTTCTATCTAAGTTAGGTATTTCCAATATTCTATTAATTAATACCTTTTCATCAATTAAATCATCATCTTGGTACATAATTTCCAATTCATTCATAATATTTTTGGCTTCTTCAGTTTCAAAATCATCCACCTTAAGACTTTTTAGTATATATTCAAAATAATCTTTTTCTTTAATCATAAATTTTAACAAATCTATCTCTGCCGTATCATTAGCAGATGGTAACAACGTCTCAACAGGTTTAATACTAGGTTTCAAATATTTTGTATCTTTATTGAATTTATTATTATAATAATTATTACCCCTTATTTCCTTTTCAATAGCATCTTTTGATATTCCAGTTTCATTTGAAATTCTATTTATATACCCATCCTGCTCAATTGGGCTTTTTATATCCTTAATTATTTTTGCAACTTCCTTAGTAAATTTAATCTTATCATCTAACTTTGCCAAATCATATTTCTTTTTTATGTTTTGAACCTTGAATTCTATATGATTTAAAGACTTAGCAAATAATGATTCAAATTCAACTAATCCATAGTTCTTAATATAATCATCTGGATCCATGCCATTTGGCAAAGAAATAATACGTGGCTTAACATCAATTTTATGCATTATTTCTATGGCTTTTAAAGTAGCCTTTATGCCTGCAGTATCAGAATCATAACAGATGTATATCTCTTCACCATATCTCTTTATTAATTTACTTTGTCTTTCTGTAAAAGCAGTACCAAGGCTTGCAACACTATAATTTATTCCTCTACTAAATAGAGAAATTACATCCATATATCCTTCCACCAATAATATTCTCTTTCTATTTGAGTATCTATTTAATAGATTTAAACCATAAAGATGATTGCCCTTGTTAAATACAACAGTATCAGGACTATTTAGATACTTAGGCATAGTATTATCCAATACTCTGCCACCAAAACCCAATATATTGCCTTTGGTATCTATGATTGGAAAAATAATTCTGTTTCTAAATCTATCATAATAGGAATTGTTCTTATTACTTTTTATTATTAGACCTGTCTTTTCAATTTCTTCATCTGAATAACTATCACCTTTTAGGTAGTTATATAGACTATCCCAACTATCTAATGAAAAGCCTAGTCCAAATTGTCTTATAGCTTTAACGCTAATCTTTCTTTTTGCTAAATATGACAAAGCATATTTGTTTTTCATTAGATTATTAAAGAAGTAACGTGCTGCTTTTTTATTTATCTCAAAGGTTTTTAATCTTTCCTTATTTACTTTTTCATTAACATTGTTTTGCTCAACATCTATTCCTAATTTATCAGCTAACAATTGTACAGCATCTATGAAATCTAGATTCTCCTTTTTCATAATGAATGTTAGAACATCTCCTCCTTCTCCACATCCGAAGCAATGGAAAAGCTGTTTTGATTCAGATACTGTAAAGGATGGAGTCTTTTCATTATGAAAAGGGCACAGTCCTATATAGTTGCTGCCAGATTTTTTTAATGATACATAATCTGATATTATATTTACAATATCACTATTGTCCTTTATTTTTTCTAATAGCTCATCATTAATATTTATTGTCATGATATCACCTTTATACACCTACCATCATACATTTTTATATAATATTCGACATTAAAACTAATAATCCTTCTTTTTCTAAAATTTTTCCCATGGTTTAGGTATAAAAATATCTTTAAACAAGTTTACTGCATATCTATCGGTCATTCCAGCAATATAATCACAGATTATATCTTCTAGTGTAGCATCTACATGCTCATAAACTGCCAAGTGCTCAGAAGGAATTCTATCATTATTTCTTAAATAATAATTATACAATTCAGTAATTATATACTCTGTTTTTTCTTCCTCTGTTTTAGCATTTTTATTTAAATATACATTTTCAAACATAAAATCTCTTAAAGCATTAGTAAGTTTTCCAACTTCTTCACTCATCATTATATAATCTTTGTTTAAACTGTTTTCTATTATATCAATAATCATAGTATTTATCCGTTCACCATGACTAAACCCTAAAGCCTCTACACATTCTTTGGGTAAATCCTCCTGTTTTATAATACCAGCCCTTATGGCATCATCAATATCATGATTTATATACGCTATTCTATCAGCATACTTCAATATCTTTCCTTCCAAAGTAGAACTTAAGATCTTACCTGTATGTTTTAATATCCCTTCTCTTACCTCATAGGTAAGATTTAATCCAGTTTTTCCTTTCTCATGCTCTAAAAAATCCACGACCCTTATACTTTGTTCATTGTGCTTAAATCCATTAGGATGCAGTCGATTTAGTACTCGCTCGCCAGTATGTCCAAAGGGGGTATGTCCTAAATCATGGCCCAAAGCCATTGCCTCTATCAAATCTTCATTTAGCCTTAAAGCCCTAGCCAATGTCCTGCCAATCTGAGCTACTTCCAACGTATGAGTAAGTCGTGTTCTTAAATGATCACCTTCAGGTGCTATAAAAACTTGAGTTTTGTGTTTAAGTCTTCTAAAGGATTTAGAATGAATAATCCTGTCCCTATCTCTTTGAAAATCTGTTCTGATATCACATTTTTCTTCCCATATACTTCTTCCTTTAGAGTTTTTACTTAAAGTAGCATATGGGGATAGCTTTTCTTCTTCCCATTTTTCCTGTTGTATTCTAATATCCATATCTATTAACCCCTTTAAAGATTTTAAAGACCTTGTTATAGAAAACTAATACAACGAGGGGTATTTATTATCCTCGTTATATTATATATACAACAAAAATTCAAATAATCCTTCTTTATATATAAAAAAATTTTTAGTATAATTTTACAAAATTGATAATGGTAGAAAATTCAAAAGAAGTGTTGCTATTACAACACTTCTTAAAACATATCGTCTCCAAAACTTTTTATCATATGTTCAATAATAATAGTTGCAGTCTCTTCAATTGCTTTAGTAGATACATCAATTACTATACATCCCAACTTTTCCATAATCTCTCTGGAATAATCCAATTCATATTTTATTCTTTCAACATTTGCATAATTAGCAGTATATTCTAAACCCAATGCCTTGAGCCTTTCCTTCCTTATTTCTATTAGCTTCACGGGATCTGCAATAAGCCCAAAGACTCTTCTATTGTCCTTTTCAAATATCTCTTTAGGAGCAGGAACTTCGGGAACTAATGGAATATTCGCTACCTTAAAATTCTTATGTGCCAAATACATACTTAAAGGAGTCTTAGATGTTCTTGAAATTCCAACTAAACAAATATCTGACTTTCTAACTCCCCTAGGATCTTTTCCATCATCGTACTTAACTGTAAATTCTACAGCCTCCACCTTTTTGAAATAATTCTCATCCAATCTTCTAATAAGTCCCGGTTCTCTTTTAGGAGGAATTCCAAGAATACTTTCTAGTACTTCTAAAGGAGGTGACATGATATCTACTGTTGGAATATTGTATTCTTTAGCTTTTTCTTCTATAAAATCTTTATTTTCTTTATTTACAGTAGTGTGAATAATAAGGCTTAAGTAATTTCTAGCATCCATAATAATTTCTTCTATTCTATTTTTGCCTGAAATAAAAGGAAATTTTTTTATTTCATAATTATCCGATACAAATTGCTTGATTGCCGCCATTGCTATTAATTCGCCAGTTTCTCCTATGGAATCTGATAATATATATATACACAAATGTTTGCTCATCTTACACCTCCTATAAATTATTTCCTAACTCAACAAATAATCTGGTTATAGTAGTTTTGGTAACTCTTCCAATCACTTTTAAGCTCTTCTTGTCACCATCTAAATATTCAACTACCGGCAAACCATCTATCTCATGCTCTATTAACTTAATAGCAGCACTCAATACACTATCCTCCTGAGTTACATAAATTATATTTGGCATTCTTGTCATAATAACAGCAATAGGTACCATGTGTAAATCCGAACCGCCTATTGCACTTTTTAGTAGGTCCTTCCTTGATACTACTCCTGTTAGTGTCCCTTTATCAGTAACATAGATTGAACCTACATCCTCCAAAAACATAAATACTATAGCATCATATAATGAGGTGGATTCATCAAGTACAACAGGAACAGATAATACATCTTTAACAAATATATCCTTAATAGTATCAGAAACATAGCTCAATTTAGTTCTGCCTGTTATAAAATAACCTACCTTCGGCTTTGCATCTAATATTCCAGACATAGTTAAAATAGCTAAATCAGGTCTTAGTGTTGCCCTTGTAAGCCCTAGTTTATTAGCAATCGACTCACTTGTAATAGGTTGATTTTCCTTAACTATCTGTATAATCTTTTCTTGCCTTTCACTTAATTGAATATGACTCACCACCCTAATGCCAATTTATTTATTTATAACCAAAGACAAATCGCATACCTTCAACATTATATCATAAATCTTCCTTAAAAGACCAAGTCTATTCCTTTTAATATTCTCATCTTCGACCATAACCATGACTTTTTCAAAGAAATTATCTATTGGATCCTTTAGAGTTGTTAGTAAATCTAGAGCTTTATCATATTCCTTCCTATCAATTAATGCAAGAACCTTATCCTCTATATTGTTGTAGCTATCATACAGCTCGATTTCATCTTCAGTCAACAAGTCTCTTTTTACCTCATTAGAATTAGACTTAACAGCAAGAGTGGATACTCGGTTAAATGCTGTAAGAATATCCTGTAATCCATCTTTGTTTAGCCAATTGTTTAATTTATCTGCTCTAATTCTTAAATCATAGATATCATCAATCTTTGTATTTATAACTGCATCAATGATATCATACCTGATATTCATATCAAGGAACATATTTTTAACTCTACCAATGAAAAACTCCATTATTTCTGATTTAACCTTGTTGTAATCAAATGCCAGTCCATTCTCATCAACATATATATACAATGCAAAATCAACAAATTCTCCTAAGGATAAATTCAATTTTTTATCCAATATGATATTGATTATACCCAAGGCGCTTCTTCTTAGGGCAAATGGATCCTGTGAACCAGTCGGCTGGATTCCTATGGCGAATAGCCCTGCTATGGAATCCATTTTATCAGCAATAGATAGAATAGAACCTGAAGTAGTCGTAGGAAGCTGATCACCAGAGTATCTAGGCAGATATTGTTCAAATATTGCTAAGCTTACTATCTCGTTCTCACCTGACTTACTGGCATATTCCATTCCCATTTTTCCTTGAAGTTCAGTAAACTCACTAACCATCTTAGTAACCAAGTCAGCTTTTGATAAGTAGCTTGCCCTGTCAACATTTTTTTGAGTTTCTTCCCCTACCTCTAGGTAGTTGCCTATTTTCATAGCAAGCTTTTGTATTCTTTTTGTTTTTTCGTAAAGAGTTCCAAGCTTTTCCTGGAATGTTATATTTTTTAGCAATTCCACATAATTTTCAAGTGGTTGCTTTAAATCCTCTTTATAAAAGAATTTGGCATCCTCGAGTCTTGCACCAAGGACCTTTTCATTTCCCTTAACTACAATATCAGAATAATTGTCATCACCATTTCTTACTGTAATAAAATATGGTAACAATCTGTTTTTATCATCAACTACTGGAAAATATCTTTGATGTTCCTTCATAGGTGTTATAATAACATCCTGAGGCAAGCTTAAATACTCTTCCTTTATTCGTCCAATAATAGGTGTTGGATATTCTACAATGTTAGTTATTTCATCTAACAAATCTTCATCCTGAAGAATTGTACCTCCCTTTTCTCTTACAAGACGTTCAGAGCCATATTTAATGATATCTTTTCTTTCTTTTTGATCTAAAATTACATAATTTTCTCTTAAAAGTTCTATATAATTGTTTACATTATCTATTTCAATGTTCTTTTTACCCAAAAATCTATGACCTCTAGTAATATTTGATACCGAGATTTCTTCTAACTCAAATGGAATTACTCTATCATCAAGCAAGGATACAATCCATCTAATAGGTCTAGCAAACCTAAGATTTTTTCCACCCCATTTCATAGTTTTAGGAAAACTAATTTCTTTAATCAAATCAGGAATACTAGAAGAAAAAACTTCTTCAAGAGATTTTCCAATTTTTACGACATTAGCAAATACATATTCATCACCATTTATGCTCTCTATACTTAAAGAGCTCTCATTAATTCCTTGACCTCTCATAAAGCCTAGTAATGCCTTCGAAGGGTTTCCGTTTTCATCATAAGATATCTTTTTTGATGGGCCTTTTACCTTTTCATTTTTGCTAGCTTTTTTATCTACTAAACCATATATTAAAAGTGAAAGTCTTCTTGGTGTGGAATACACCTCAACATTGGAATACTCTATATTTTCCTTTTTAAGTATTTCCAAGGAATAACTTTTAATCTGGTTCATTGCATTTGACACAAATCTTGCCGGTAATTCTTCTACACCTATCTCCAACAAATAATTTTTATTCATTTACTACACCACCCTTGTTCAAAAGAGGAAATCCCATTTCTTTTCTTTGTTCAATATAAGCAGAAGCAACAATTCTTGCTAAATTTCTCACCCTGCCAATATAATGCGTCCTTTCAGAAACCGATATAGCCCCTCTGGCATCCAGTATATTAAAAGTATGCGAACACTTTAGTACATACTCATATCCAGGAATTATAAGCTTATCTGTTATAGTCTTCTTAGCCTCTTCCTCATATGTATTAAATAATTCTTTTAATACGTCTATATCTGCCTTTTCGAAGCTATATACTGATTGCTCATATTCTGCCTTATTAAAAATATCACCATAAGTTATATTTTCATTCCATCTAATATCAAATATATTGTCTACATCCTGCAGATACATTGCAATTCTCTCTAAACCATAGGTTAACTCAGCAGATTCTAGGTCACAATTTGTACTACCTACTTGTTGAAAATAAGTAAATTGCGTGATTTCCATACCGTCTAACCAAACTTCCCAACCAAGACCCCATGCACCTAAGGTAGGAGCCTCCCAGTTGTCCTCAACAAATCTTATATCATGCTTCAATGGATCTATACCTATTGCTTTCAAACTATCTAAATACAAATCCTGAACATCTTCTGGCGATGGTTTTAAAATTACTTGTAGTTGATGATGCTGATATACTCTGTTTGGATTTTCTCCATATCTAGCATCAGCAGGTCTTCTTGATGGTTCAACATAAACCACCTTCCATGGTTCAGGTCCAAGCGCTCTTAAAAACGTATTAGGGTTCATAGTACCTGCACCCTTTTCAATATCATACGGCTCCATTATCAAACAGCCTTTTTCTCCCCAATAATTAAGTAATTTCAGCATCAAATCCTGAAAAAACATAAAAACCCTCCTTATTTAATATAATAAAGACAAAAAACCTCTACATCCCTATAGGGACGAAAGGTTACTTCCGCGGTTCCACCCTATTTAATACCTATTATAGGCATTCACTTTAATCTTATACTCAGAAGTGCCCTTTTCAATAATGTATATATCCAGCTTTCACCAACCTAGACTCGCTTTAAAATCCAATTATTGAACTCCCTTCATCATAGTATAATAATATTACTATGAATAATAATCTAGCAAATATTTTCTTTAATGTCAATAGAACACTTAATTCCTATATTTATCTATAAATCCTTAATCAAATTTAATGATTTAAATTCCTGTACTTCAATGTTAAATAGAATATATTCCACTAGCAGCTTATGAAGTCTGTTTAATACTTCTTTTAATATATTTACCTTGTATAGTTCATCTAAAGCCGTATACATTAAGATATTCAAGCAATCAATAATTTCATGATTTATGGGCTTGGATGAAAAATCTGAAGAAAGGCAATTTGAGCATAAAACACCACCTAATACGATGCTAAACTTTATATTATCATTTCCTATATCACTATTGCAAACTACACAATTATCTAAATACGGTCTATATCCTATAAAGGAAATAAATTTTAATTCATATGCAGCAATAAATCTAACAAAATCCTTATCCATATTTGCTAAGCTCAATAGCCCTTTCTCAAGTAATAAAAAGAGTTTCTGATTTTCCTCCTCATCAGGAGTTGCTTTTTCAACAAGCTCCAGTAAATAAAAGCCATAAGCCAATCTTTCAATATTTTCTCTAATGGAATAAAATGAATCAATTAAATCTGCTTGAATTATATAATAAAAATTTTTGCCTTTTTTTAAACAAAATTCACTAAGTGAGAAACTTTGTGTTGCAGCCAAAAGCTGAGATTTTGGTCTATAGACTCCCTGAGCTAACACAGGTATCTTCCCGAGCTTTTTTGTATATAAAGTAATTATTTTGCTACTATCTTTAAATTTCATCTCACCTAAAACTATGCCCTCTGTTTTAATCATCATACCCTCACTACTTATAGCCAAAATATTTTACCTTACTGTCTCTTTCCCTCCAGTTTTTTTCAACCTTGACCCAAATCTGAAGATTTACTTTACTACCTAAGAGTTTTTCAATATCTTTCCTTGCGCTTTCCCCAATAGTTTTTAACATCTTACCATTTTTACCTATTACTATTCCCTTGTGTGTTTCCCTTTCGCAATATATAGTAGCAAATACATCTACAATATCCTTGTTGCTTCTTTCCTTTATACCTTCAATTCCAACGGCTATGCCATGAGGTACTTCTTCTTCAAGGTTCATAAGGGCTTTCTCTCTGATTGTCTCAGCAATAATAAACTTTTCAGGCTGATCAGTAATCATATCTTCTGGAAAGTATTGAGGACCTTTAGGTAATATATCCTTTAAAATCTTTATAAATTTATCAACATTATCATTATTCATTGCAGAAATAGGGATTATTTCCTTAAATAAATGTAAATCATTATACTTATTTATCAGAAACAAAATTTCTTCTTCTTTAAGCTTATCCGTCTTATTTATCAATAAAATTATAGGTGTTGAAATCTCCTTCAATTCTTCGATGATATATTTATCTAATTTTCCTATTTCCATGCTCTCATCAACCATAAAAGCTACCGCATCAACTTCTTCAAGGGTGCTCTTTGAAATCTTCAACATATATTCGCCTAATATATTCTTAGGCATCTGTATACCAGGTGTATCAAGAAAAACTACCTGGAAATCTTCTTCTGTATATACCATCAAAATCTTATTTCTAGTCGTTTGAGGCTTATCTGATATAATTGATATCTTTTCACCAATAATTTGATTTAAAAGTGTTGATTTTCCAACATTAGGTCTACCAACCACCGTAACAAAGCCTGATTTATACATTATCATTCTCCTTATTATTTAGCTGAATTCAAATCCTCAGGACCAAAACTATATGGCAGAAGTTCATCTAATGTATACTCCTTGTAGTCATCCTCAGTATTTGCTATTATTATATTTGCATCTTTGCCAAATTCTCTGATTACTTGCCTGCATACTCCACAAGGATATGTCGGACTTGAATCTCCTACTATAGCTATAGTTTTTATTTTTTTATGTCCTTCAGATACGGCCTTAAAAATTGCAGTTCGCTCTGCGCAAAGGGTGGGGGAATAGGATGAGATCTCTATATTGCATCCGGTATATACCTCATCGTCCTCTGTAATCAAAGCTGCACCTACATGGAAGTTTGAATATGGTACATATGCCATATCTTTAGCTTCTAAAGCACTTTTAATTAAATCCCTTTTGTTCATAATATCCTCCTCTATTCTATAACGATTGATGGATTGATATCTACCACCTGTATCCAAGTTGTACCTGGATTGAGAACCAACTCTTGTCCATTTTCATCTAAATAGTATGTTTTATTCTCTCTAGATTTTTTTACCCATTTAATATCCTTTCCTATACCGTTTGTTATATATTTTCCAGAACCTTCACCAATTATATCTATGCTCAATCTACCTTCATTGTCAATTACCTTTATAGGTGCTTCCTGTATAATTATATTTTTAGCAATGATATTAGATTTATCGGATTCATCAATATGAGTTTTGCCATCCTTCTCTCTTGTATATACCTTGTTCTGTTCATCATATATATACTTAGTAGTATTATTTGCCATATAATTAATTAAAATACTATCTACATTATATCCTTCTATATCAGTATCGTCTTCATGAAATTTAAAACCCTCATATGTACCGGTCGAATTATATTTTCTTTCTCTTTGAGTTTCTCTTATTACACTCATACTAGAATATAAATTGTTAGGAGCTTTTTTATTAGGATTTCTCCAGAACACTTTGCTGGAACTTGTTAACCCATCTATATCTGCTATCTTTAAAGTCTTGATATCTTTCTTTGCCTGTTCACTACCTCCAACTCTGGCATATACAGCATCGAATTCCAAAACCTTGGTTACAAAATATGGTCTGGAGCTTCTTATTGGTCCAATAGAATCAGGACTATTCAAAAGAAATAACCCTAAATATCTAGTATATGGTGCCTCAACTGGAAATTCATATACTACCTCAGCATCTTTTAACCCAGCTTGCCATCTAGCACGGGGATGATTGTCAAACATAACTGCCACTACTCTTTGATCAACCACTTCATCTGGTGCATATATACCGCTTAGGGGTGAGGGCTTGCCCACATTTATGGGTTCCTCTTCTACAGGTTCATCCTCTACATTTTCCTCTGCTTCATCTATAGATGGTATTTCTTTAACAGTATCAACATCCTTTTTACATCCAGATAAACTAATTAGCAATATCAATAATAATATATATAATTTTTTCACAAACCTTCCCCCTTATCGAATGAACTGAAAAATTAAGATTCCTATTAATGTGCCTATTAAACCGCCATATATAACTTCAACTAATGTATGAATTTTACCCTCTACTCTGCTTTCTGCAACTAACAGTGCCATTATAAAAGATAGAGTAGTGATTAAAATATTATGAGCCAAAAAGGATATGATAGTTGCAATACAAAATGAAACTGCCGAATGTCCACTTACTGTACCACCTTGAAAGTGCGTTCCACGTCCTTTATAGTATTTTACTTTTAGTCCTATTGTCACCAATACAACCAAAAGTAGTGCAATAAATGTTAGATGAACTTCACTATTCTGTATTTTAAACAATATCTTGTTGGTAAGAGGATTAATTCTATCGAAAAATAACAAATATCCAACTACCACAGCATTAATTGTAGAAACAAGTACTGCACCAGCGGATACATCCTTCGCAATTCTAGCTAATGGATGATAATCCCTTGTGATAATATCTATAGTTTTTTCTATAGCAGTATTTATCATCTCAGCTACAAGAACCAGAGAAATAGCAAATAATAGGAGCATAAATTCCAATCTTGTAAAATTGTAAAAAAGGCTTAATCCTATAACAAATATTGCCGTGATATAATGAATCCTCAAATTTTTCTCAGTTTTCATAGCTGTAATAATACCATTAACTGCATAATTAAAGCTATCTATAATGCTTCGACCTTTCATTTTAACCCCTTTACTTTTCTTTAAATATCCCTAGATTTTTCATAACCTGCTTTTCTTTATTTCTCATGATTTTCTTTTCTTCTTCATTCATATGGTCATAACCCATTAGATGAAACATACTATGAGCTGTTAAATAAGCTATCTCTCTTTCTAAGGTATGTCCATATTCTAAAGACTGCTCCTTTGCTCTTTCTATAGATATGATTATATCCCCCAATAATAGGGTCGAGATTTCAAATTCATCCTCCATAGGGAATGATAATACATCCGTTTCACTATCTACACCTCTATATTCTCTATTTAATTCTCTTATTTCAGAATTCTCCACAAAGGAAATGCTAACTTCATAGTCCTTTGAAATACCTTCAACCATCAAAGCTTCATTTATAACTAATTCCAATAGTTTTTCTAATTCTTCAGTTATCTCATATTTTGACTGTCTGTTATCTATATAATATTTCAGATATATCACCCCTCTTTTCAACCTGAGCGTAAAGCTATGCTCAGGTTAAATGACACAAAAGTAGATACCTTTTAAGTGATCTACTTTTTCTATTACCCTAATTATATTACTAATTCTATAAAATTAATTTGAATTATCATATTTTTCATAAGCATCTATTATCCTTTGAACTAATGGATGTCTAACGATATCATATTTAGAAAGCTGTATAAAATCAATTCCTTTAACATTATTTAAAACTTTAGTAACTGTTTTTAGTCCTGACTGCTTGCCCTTTGGTAGGTCTACCTGGGTTATATCGCCAGTTATGATAGCTTTTGAGCCAAATCCTAATCTAGTTAAGAACATCTTCATCTGCTCATTTGATGTATTCTGAGCTTCATCCAGTATAACATATGCAGAATCTAGGGTTCTTCCTCTCATATATGCCAATGGAGCAACCTCAATCAGTCCCCTTTCAACATATTTAGAATATGTTTCAGGTCCTAAAATATCAAATAAAGCATCATATATTGGTCTAAGATAAGGATCTACCTTTTCCTGTAAATCACCAGGTAAAAAGCCTAGGTTCTCACCTGCTTCAACAGCAGGTCTTGTCAATATAATTCTATTTACCTCTTTATTTTTGAAAGATTGTACTGCCATAGCCATAGCTAGATATGTCTTCCCAGTTCCAGCTGGCCCTATTCCAAATACAATATCATTTTGCTTTATAGAATCCAGATATCTTTTTTGTCCTAATGTCTTTGGCTTAATACTCTTTCCAGAGGCAGTCACACAAACAACCTCTTTAAGTAAATCCCCTAAATTTTCTTCCCTTCCTGCCATTACCAGCTGAATAGCATATCTTAAATCCTGTTTATCCAGATGTTTATAGCTCTGAACCATAATTATAAGGTTATAAATCAGCTTTTCACCCATGTTTACGGCTTCTGAATCACCATATATCTTTACCTGACCATTCCTTATAAAAACATCCACATTCAATTCTTTCTTAATGATATCTAGATTTTCATCAAATTCACCAAATATCTCATTAATAATCCCATGATTTTCAATTTCAATGCCACGTTCTATCGAATTTGTCAAACTTTACAATACCTCCTAGTTATTTATGATAACCTTCTTCCCAATTTCTTCTATTGCCTCAACATAAACTGTAGTTGTTAAAATATTTCCATCAATATTATGAACAACTTCTTTAGAGACAATTTCAGCTCCTTCGTATATCTCATTATTTATCTTCTCAATAGCCTTTATTTGATTAGCTTGTTTAATAAAATCTATATCCTGTTTTATTTCTTTTAATTCTACTTCTCTATATTCATAGGTTAAAATCTTTATAGGAAAATCTATGGCTTCCCAATTTATAAGTTTTTTTTCTTCAATATATTCTTTGTAATTATCAAAAGGAATATCCTTTATAAATTTAATCCCTCTTTTATTTATTTTCAAACCATTTTGTTCAATTTTTCTTCCTGTTTCTTTTTCAACTTTTTTTACAATTTGTTCTTCAACTGTAGCCTCATACCTTGTTCTTGCTAATACTTCCCCATCTGCATGAACTAAGTAAAAACTATCATCAGCACTTTCCATTGCACCACTTATCAAAATCTGATTTTCCTTAACAATTTGACCAGCTTTTACTACTGCATCTCCATTTCTAGCTACTACTTTAGTTATTACCCCTTTTTTTCTAGCAACGATATTTGCTGGGTAATTTCTATCAACAATCTCTGGTGGCAAATCTTCTTCCTTTACTTCTATTACTAGTTTAACACCTTGTGTTTTAATATTGATAAAGGAAAAATAGTCATATTCATTAACCAATAATAACTTCAAATCCTCTTCAGATATGGCCATCTTAGGAGTACCAGTACTTACCCCATTTTCATTAAGAAAAGAAATTATATCTTCGGTTGGTGTCTGTAAAGCACCATTTATTTCTATTTTCCAAATAAAAGAGGATAACATAAATATAATAAAGAAAAATATAATAAAACCACCGACAAACATCTTTCTTTTTTTCATTCTCTCTAATATAAAAGGAAACCCATTTCGTATTAAGATTTCTTCCTTGCATCCTACCTTATTGATTAATACTTCAAGCTCTTTAAGACCTTTTAGACTTACTGAAACCTCAACCTGAAAATTGTTTAGTTTTTTAACATCCCACAAATATATATTATTTGTTAATGCTAAGTTTAACAATCTTTCCAAGGATAAACCTTCAATTCTAATAATAACATAACCCTTTAAATAATTCCATATTTTTATAGCTAGCATATTATCACTCCTAGCTTATGATTTCAACATTTTCTATATTTCCAACTATTAAGATTTCTTCTGTTAATATGTTTTTTATCTCCAGATCTTCTCCGATAACCTTAATAATTCCTATTCTCGAATTAATGCGAATCATAAGGCTAGTGTACTCGATTATTCCTTTATGATTAAATATACTAATCTCTTTATTTCCGACAATAATGATTTTAGGTAAATCTAAAGTAATATCTATTGGTAATTCTAATGCTTCAGATAGATTGGTTTTTATATCATCAATACTTTTTTTCATTATATATCCCTCCAATCTATCTTATGATGCATTATAAGTATCTATTACAAAGAAAAAGAAGCACTTTTACATGCTCCTTTTAATGTTTCTAATACTCTTAGGTTCTGACAATATTTCAGAAAAAATTATCCCCTTCAGTAAATCATTTTTCAAATCTATATTAAATTGTTTTTCTTTATTATTCTCTGTATCTTCCATTTCTTTAGAATTAAAAGTATCTACACCGGATTTAGCCTCCATGAAAGAATCTTGCATGGCAATATTTTTTTTGTTGACCGGTGTTTGGATTGGTTTTTGTTGTACTGCGCTCTGTATTTTCTTTTTCCTGTTGATATCTTTTTCTTTATTTATTTCCTTTTCTATTTCTTCTCTGAACGTATCAATAATATTTTTGCCTTCTCGTGTATTCTTTGAAACAGAAGGTTTATTGATAGGTCTGTCATTTAACTGTCGTGCACGCTTTTGTCTTGACTCTTCAATTTTCTTTTTATCCTTTGCACTTTTTATTACAATATTAATAATAAACCAAAGTACTAGTAGTATAATAGGGCTATCCATTTAATCACATCCTATTTATTTGGATTATCTTTCTCAGTTATTTTAGAAATCGAAGATCTCATATCCGTATCTGCTAATACATTTTTCATATTGTAATAATCCATTACACCAAGTTTCCCATCTTTTAAAGCAACTGCCAATGCCAATGGTACCTCTGATTCAGATTCAACAACCTTAGCACGCATTTCCTGAACCTGAGCAATCATTTCCTGCTCTCTTGCAACTGCCATTGCTCTTCTTTCCTCTGCTTTAGCCTGAGAAACTTTCTTATCAGCTTCGGCTTGATCCATCTGAAGTTTAGCGCCTATATTTCTTCCAATATCTACATCTGCAATATCGATTGATAATATTTCAAATGCTGTACCTGAATCCAATCCTTTATCCAGTACAGTTCTAGATATACTATCAGGATTTTCCAAAACATCCTTATGGGACTTTGAGCTACCTACAGTTGTTACAATACCCTCGCCAACTCTGGCAATGATGGTTTCTTCACCAGCTCCACCTACTAGTCTTTCAATATTTGCTCTAACGGTTACTCTTGCTTTTACAATCACTTCTATACCATCCTTAGCAACTGCTGAAATCTGAGGTGTTTCTATTACCTTTGGATTTACACTTACTTGAACGGCTTCCAAAACATTTCTTCCTGCTAAGTCAATAGCAGCAGCCCTTTCAAATTCCAAAGGTATATTGGCTCTTTGAGCCGCTATTAAAGCATCTACTAAAGTGTTTACATTACCACCAGCTAGATAGTGTGCTTCAAGCTCATCTATATTAATTGATAATCCTGCTTTAGTTGCCTTTATCATCGGATTAACAATTCTGTTTGGAACTACTCTTCTAAGCCTCATACCTATAAGTGTGGCTATTCCTACTCTAACACCCGAAAAGAATGCCGTAATCCAAAGACCCACTGGGACAAATGTGAAAAACAGTATTAATAAAATTATGATAACTATAGCTATTCCCATGACAATAAATAAATCCATTTTAACTCCTCCTAACAAATATTTTTGACCCTTCGACTCTAACGACCTTTATCTGAGTATTTTTAGCTACAAATCCTCCATCTGACAATGCATCATATTTTTCTCCTTCTATTTCTATAAAACCCGCAGGTCGAAGTTCTGATAATGTAATTCCTTCTTTATCCAACAAATGATCCATAGTATTTACACTTAAATATCCCTTTTCTTTATCCAATTTGTTATTTAGAATAATGTTGTTGAACAATTTACTCTTAAAACCTAATTTCAATAGATATATAGTCACAACTGTGGTAATAATAATGGCTATACTTAAAGATATTAGTGCCGTTCTCATATTATCCATTGCAAGTATGGTTCCAGCTACAATGAATACAATGCCTCCTATACCGGATAATCCAAATCCAGGAATCATACCTTCTGCGACCAATAATATTAGACCTACTACAAATAAAGCCAAGGAAGTCCAATTAGAATTTCCAGCTAATATATTACCACCAAAATACAAACCAAATCCCATTATGCTTATAGTACCACCTAATCCAAAGCCTGGAGTCAATACTTCAACTACCAAACCTATAAAACCCAATGTAAGTAATATAGAACTTATATATGGACTAGAAATGTATTTTGCAAGCTTTACCTGCATTCCTTCTTTTACTTCAATTATCTCTGATGTATCAATATTAAAATTTGCCAATATATCATTATAATCATTGGAAATATAATCAGCTATATTGTGCTCTAATGCTTCATTAGCAGTCAAATTAACAAGCTTTCCTCTTTGATTTATACCATCAATTACAATATCCTTATCGGCCATAGCTTCAATAATCTGATTGTTTCTACCTCTTAGTTGAGCAGTATCACGAAGAACTGATCTCCACAAAGACAATACTTTTTCAGTATTAGGAATAGTTTCAGCTGAGCCAATCGTTGAATTGTTAGCCATAACAACTTTTTCACTGGCAATTGCTATAAGGACTCCAGCAGACACAGCTTTGTTATTAACATAGGAAATTGTTGGAATATTGGTTGAAATAATAGTATCCTTTATCTTTATCGCTTCATCAATTTCTCCACCATAGGTGTCTATTTCAAAAATAATTGCATCAACATTTTCTTTATTTAAATCATCAACTACATCATTGACAAAGCTTCTGGTTGCTCTATTGATTTCTCCTTTAATAGGAACTACATAAACCTTTCCTTGTTCTTCGGCAAAAACAATATTAGTTAGAAGAAAAAAAAGTAAAATGAATGTAAATAATGTTTTTTTCTTCAAATTCACACCCCCTCTTTTATAATATACCATGATTTCATACTTATAACCAATATTTTAGATAAATTATTGACATTTAGTTTGTTGATGGAGATCGTTCGTTGTGTTAGGTCATTAGTCGGCTCCGTTTGCTAAATCAAAGATTTAGACTACGCGACATCTGACCTACATCAGCTCACTATCGTTCGTTGTGTTAGGTCATTAAAAAACCTGAGTTTTTAAACTCAGGTTAATTTAACACTTTCCTAACAATTTTATTTACTATATTTCCATCAGTTCTGCCTTTGACTTTAGGCATAACAGCTTTCATTATTAATCCAATATCCTTTAAGGAGGAAGCGTTGATTTCTTTCATAGTATCAAGAACTATTTGTTCTAGTTCTTCTTCACTTAGCTGTTCTGGTAAATATTGTAAAAGAATTTCAATCTCTTTTTGTGTAAGCTCTACTAAATCTTCTCTGGAACCTCTTTTAAAATCTTCAATTACCATTCTTTTTTCTTTAACTTGTTTAGAAATAATGTCCAAGATTTCTTCATCAGTTAAATCTTTTCTTTGATCTACTTCAATTTGTTTCACTGCTGCTCTAACCATAGTTACTACGTTTTTTCTAATAGTATCCTTGTTTTTCATGGAAGTTTTCATATCTTCCATAAGTTTATCTTTAAGGGACATAAGTTCACCTTCTTATTAATACTTGGAATGTTTCTTTCTTCTTGCTTCTTCAGATTTCTTTTTACGTCTTACACTTGGCTTTTCATAGTGTTCTCTTTTTCTTACTTCACCCATAACACCAGCACGTGCACATTGTCTTTTAAATCTTTTCAGCGCATTATCAAGAGATTCGTTTTCTCCTACTTTAATTTCTGACATCGATCTTCCCTCCCCTCTCTACTACAAGAGTTTATCCATATTACTATGGTTAAGGTTTGCATACTAGATAATTATACATTATCTATTTAATTAATTCAATAGATTTTTAACCCGGAGGCCACATCATTTGTCTTCCACCTAATACATGAAAATGTATATGATTTACTGATTGTCCACCCTCGTCCTTACAATTATTCACTATTCTATATCCATTGTTCAAATTTAGTTCCTTAGCTAATCTTTTAGCTACTAAAAAGACATGTCCTACAATATCTGAATTACTTTCTGTAATATCATCATTAGATTCAATATGCTCTTTTGGAACTATTAAAAAATGAACCGGAGCCTGAGGGTCAATATCCTTAAAAGCTATTACCTTATCATCTTCATATATAAATGTACTTGGAATTTCTTTGTTTATTATCTTACAAAACAGACAGTCCATAATTTCACCTCCCCAATAATATAAATTATTCTATACTACCAATAAGTAGTTCTCCAGCAGAGTTCACTATTTTAACATTTTTTATTTCTCCAATGATAGGATTATCCGAAATTACTCTAGTTCTTATATAGTTATTTGTATATCCTTCATATGAATTCTCAATATCATTATTTACTTCTTCAAATAAAACATCAAGATTTTTATTTATAAATTTTTCGTTGAATTTTCTAGTCAATTCATTGCCAAGATTTATTAACATATCACTTCTATTGCCCTTTATATTCCCATCAATCTGGTTTTCATATTTGGCCGCAGGTGTACCCTTCCTAGGACTATATTTAAAAACATGAATCCTTGAAAAAAGAATATCTTTAACAAAATTGTAAGTTTCGTTAAATTCCTCTTCTGTCTCACCTGGAAAACCTACGATTATATCAGTTGTTAAACCGGCATCAGGCATATATTTTCTAATGATATCTACCTTTTCCCGATAAAGCTCTTTAGTATATTTCCTATTCATTCTCTTCAATACTGAATTGCTACCGCTTTGAAGGGACAAATGAAAGTGGTCACATACCTTGCCTATATCAACTAATTCTTTCATAAAATCATCATCAATCAAAGTAGGCTCTAAAGAGCTCAATCTAATTCTTTCAATTCCCCTTATATTTCCTATACCCTTTATTACTTGTATTAAAGGAAGTTTGTCTAAATCTTTTCCATAGGATGCAACATGAATACCAGTCAGTACTATCTCTTTAAAATTTGCATCTGCCAATTTCTGCGTTTCGGAGATAATCTCATCATAAGCCCTGCTTCTTATTGGTCCTCTGGCATAAGGAATAATACAGTAGCTGCAAAATTGATTACATCCATCCTGGATTTTTATATATGCCCTAGACTTGGATTTTATTTCATCTATATTTATTTTATCAAATTTTTTATATTTTTTTATATCTCTTACTATATTTATTTTTTTACTGTTTCTTTTAGCTTCTTCACATAGTTCAACTATTCTATTCCTTTCACTAGTACCGATTATAACATCTACCCCATCAATTTTTTCAACTTCTTCTGGTGATACTTGAGAATAACAACCTACTACTGCTATAATTGGGTTTCCATTCAATTTCTTAGCCTTTCTTATAAATTGCCTTGACTTTCTATCTGATAAATTGGTAACTGTACAAGTATTTATAACATATATATCTGCTAATTCATCTCCATCTACAATGGAATAGCCCTTTTTCTCAAATAATTCCTCCATAGCTTCCGTTTCATATTGATTGACTTTGCATCCTAGTGTATGAAATGCTACGGTTTTCATTAAATCACTCCTATATTTCCTGCTTCGTACAAAACAATAGCTGATGCTACAATAGCTGCAGTTTCAGTTCTAAGTATTCTCGATCCAAGTGTAGTTATTTTTGCGCCAATACTTTTAAGTTTTTCTATTTCTTCAGGTTCAAATCCACCTTCAGGTCCAATTAAAATATTAATTTTTTGAGAATTTAAGTCCAAAATCCCTTCTTTGATGGTTAGGTGCTCCTCATCTTCATATGGAACTATAATATTTTTCTCTTCTTTTAATACATTTATCATTTCATCAAAACTGATAATATTTTTAACCTTGGGTATATAATTTCTTTTGGACTGCTTTGCTGCTTCCTCAACTATTGCGTTCCATCTTTCCACCTTATTTTGCTCTTTTTTTAACTCCTTAATCTTGACAACAGATCTATGCATTGCAACGGGAACAAACTCTTTAACACCTATTTCAGTGCATTTTTGAAAAACTAGTTCCATCTTGTTTCCCTTGGATAAACCTTGAAACAATGTTATTTCTATTTTTGACTCACTATCACCTTGTCTTATATTCTTTATTTCAACAATTATATCGTCCTTGTTAAGTTCGATAATTTCACATAGATATTCCTTGCCATCACATGATATCTCTATTTTATCATTAATCTTTAATCTTAGTACATTTCTTATATGTTTTACATCAGTACCAACTATTATTATCTTATCTTCTGAAATTTGATTTCCGTTTACAAAAAACCTATGCATATTTTCACCTTATTTGCTCGCTACTATGCAAGCCCATCCATTTTCTTCCTTAATACTTATAATATTAAAGTCATTTTCTAGCAAGGCATTCTTAACTAAGGATATTTTCTCAACAATAATACCGGAACCTATAAATATTCCACCTTCTATCAAATACTTATCAATTGATTCTATCATTTCTGCAAGAACCTCTGCAATTATATTTGCTACTATAATATTTGCCTTACCATCAATAACGTCAAGCAAGTTGCCGTGTTTTATTTTAACTACTTCACTCACATTATTTTTTTTAATATTTTCATTTGAAATCTGCACGCACATTTCATCTAAATCAATTCCTATGACTTCTTTTGCTCCAAGCTTAGCAGCAACGATACTAAGTATCCCGCTTCCACAGCCTACATCATAAACCACCGAATCACTTTTTACATATCTTTTTAAAACTTCTGTGCACATCATAGTTGTTTCATGAGTACCAGTCCCAAAAGCCATGCCAGGGTCTAATTCTATGATTATATCTCCAGTTTTTTTTTCATAAGCTTCCCAAGAAGGCTTTATTATAATATTATCATCAATTTTTATTACTGGAAAGTATTTCTTCCAATTATCTGCCCAATCATCTTCATCTACTTCCAATGTACTCAACTCTCCATATGTATCTAATTCATTCTTTATAAGCATAAGATTATCAGAAATACCATTGTCCATGAAATAGTAAGCTTTAATTATAATTCCATCAAATCCCAAATCAATCAAACTTGGATCAATAAAATCCCAGTCCTTTTCTGTCCTTGAAAATTCCTTTATATCATTTGGATCCTCAATAGCAAGTCCAGTAGCACCATATTTATAAAATATTTCTGATACAATATCTTCATTTTCATGCGTTGTTTTGATTTGTACCTCTAACCATTTCATTAAAACACATCCTTTGTTAATCTTAGATAATTATATCTTATATTATAAAAAAATGCCATATACAAAACAATCACCCCTCATAGGTGATTGTTTTTGTCAGTTGAATACATCCTTTACTTTCTCAAAGAAGCCTTTCTTTTGCTCTCTAAATTCTTCTCCCTGTTCCTTACCAAGTTCAATTAGTAAAGTCCTCTGCTTTTCAGTCAATTTTGTAGGCACCTTGATATCCACAGTAAAGTATAAATCACCTCTGCCAACTCCTCTTACATTTGGAACTCCTTTGTTTTTAAATTTAAATTGAGTTCCAGTTTGAGTGCCTTCAGGAATATTGAATTTTTCTTTTCCTTCTAAAGTAGGTACTACAATCTCTGACCCCAGAGCTGCCTCTGTATATGATATAGGTATGTTTATAAAGATATTATTGCCATCTCTCTTAAATATTTCATCTTCTCTAACACTAATATAAATATATAAATCACCTGAAGGGCCTCCACGTAAACCTCCCTCGCCTTCGCCTTTTACAGAAATTATAGAATCCTCGTCAACTCCTGCAGGTACCTTCACCTTTATTTTCTTATCCTTTGTTTGTCTTCCTGTACCTTTACATGTATGACATTTTTCCTTGATTATTTCTCCTGTTCCTTCACACACATCGCAAGTTCCGACTCGTACAAATTGTCCAAATGGAGACTGCTGAGCGTATTTTACCTGTCCGGTGCCATGACATTTAGAGCAGGTTTCTTTGTGCGTACCGGGTTCCGCTCCTGTTCCATTGCATGTTGAACAACTCTCTGTTCTTCTAATTTGTATTTCCTTTTCTACCCCAAATACTGCTTCTTCAAATTCCAGAGTTAAGTTGTACTTCAAATCAGAACCTCTAACTGGGCCGGTTTTTCTTTTTTGAGAATAACCTGAGCTAAAGCCACCACCAAAGATATCAAAAATATCATCAAATATATCTCCAAATCCACCAAAACCTTGTGCCCCACCTTGTTCATTTACACCTTCAGGGCCAAACCTGTCATATCTTGCTCTTTTATCATCATCGCTTAAAACCTCATAGGCTGTATTTGCTTCCTTAAATTTCTGCTCTGCTTCGCTATTATTTGGATTTAAATCAGGGTGATACTTTTTTGCAAGCTTTCTATATGCTTTCTTGATTTCATCACTGGAAGCATTCTTATCTACCCCTAATATTTCATAATAATCCCTCAAAAAATTTCACCAACCTTTATAATGTCTAACATAGCATAAGCTAAATCCTAAGATTTAGCTTATGTTTTTATTTATTCCTCATCATCATCTACTACTTCATAGTCAGCGTCTACAACATCGTCTTTAGGGTTAGAATCTGCTCCACCTTGACCTTGATTTTGCTCATATAGTTTTTGTGAAATAGCATAGAAGCTTTCAGTTAATTCATCAGTCTTCTTTTTAATGTCATCTACATCATCACCCTCTAATGATTTCTTAAGTGCATCAAGCTTTGAAGTAACCTCTGCCTTTTCATCCGGTGATATCTTTCCTTCCAAGTCCTTTAAGGTCTTTTCAGTTTGATATACCATTTGATCTCCATTGTTTCTTATTTCAATTGTTTCCTTTTTATTCTTGTCTTCTTCCGCAAATCTTTCGGCTTCTTTAACCTTTTTATCTATATCTTCATCAGATAATTTATTAGAAGCAGTTATTGTAATCTTTTGTTCTTTACCGGTTCCTAAGTCCTTTGCACTAACATTTACAATACCATTTGCATCTATATCAAAGGTAACTTCAATTTGTGGTACTCCTCTTGGTGCTGGTGGTATTCCAGAAAGTTCAAATCTACCTAATGTTGTATTATCAGCAGCCATTTGTCTTTCACCTTGTAGTACGTGAATATCTACTGATGTCTGTCTATCGGAAGCTGTAGAGAATACTTGAGATTTCTTTGTAGGTATTGTAGTATTTCTCTCAATTAATCTAGTTGTTACACCACCAATTGTTTCAATTCCCAATGACAATGGAGTAACATCAAGTAATAGTATATCTTTAACTTCTCCACTTAAAACACCACCCTGAATTGCTGCACCAATAGCTACACATTCATCAGGATTTATATCCTTTTGAGGGTCTCTGCCAATTAAATTTTTAACTGCTTCTTGAACTGCAGGTATTCTAGTTGAACCCCCAACCAATAATACTTTTTCGATTTCAGAAGCTTGTAAACCAGCATCCTTTATAGCTGCTCTAACAGGCTCTAGTGTCTTCTCTACTAGGTTAGAAGTTAATTCATTAAATTTGGCTCTTGTAATATCCATATTCAAATGTAATGGACCAGATTGAGTTGCTGTTATAAATGGTAGATTGATATTTGTTGTCATTGTAGACGACAATTCTTTTTTAGCTTTTTCTGCTGCTTCCTTTAATCTTTGAAGTGACATCTTATCAGTAGTTAAATCAACACCATTTTCTTTCTTAAATTGATCGTTTATATATTTTATTAACGCCTCATCAAAGTCATCTCCACCAAGGCGGTTATTTCCTCTTGTAGCAAGAACTTCAAATACTCCATCACCGATTTCAAGTATGGAAACATCAAATGTTCCACCACCTAAGTCAAATACCATAATCTTGTGCTGTCCTGCTTCCTTATCCATACCATATGCCAAAGCAGCAGCTGTAGGTTCATTAATTATTCTCTTAACGTTTAAACCTGCTATTTTTCCTGCATCCTTAGTTGCCTGTCTTTGACTGTCTGTAAAATATGCCGGAACGGTAATTACTGCATCTTCTACCTTTTCACCTAAATAACTTTCAACATCCATTTTGATTTTTTGAAGAATCATAGCTGAAATTTCTTCTGGTGAATAATTCTTTCCATCAATATTTGTTTTATAATCTGTACCCATATGTCTCTTTATAGATGTAATAGTTTTATCAGGATTTGTTATAGCCTGTCTTCTAGCTGTTTCACCAACTAATCTTTCTCCATCTTTAGTAAATGCTACCACTGAAGGAGTGGTTCTATTTCCTTCTATATTAGGTATAACTACAGGTTCTCCACCTTCTATAACAGAAGCACATGAATTAGTTGTACCCAAGTCAATTCCAATTATTTTTCCCATATTAATTCCTCCCTATGTTATTTTGAAACTTTGACCATAGCTGGTCTAATAACTTTTTCTTTTAATTTATATCCCTTTTGCAATACTTCAGTAATCATTCCTGGCTCATACTTATCACTTTCTTCCATGAATACAGCATCGTGATAATTTGGGTCAAAAGCCTTTCCTAAACAATCAATTTCCATTACAGAATAGTTCTTCAATAAATCAAATAGCTGCTGTTCAATCATGCTTATTCCCTTATAAAAGCCATCTTCTTTATCAACTTCACTTTCCAAAGCCCTTTGAAAATTATCAATTATAGGTAACAAATCTCGCATTACAAATTCGATTCCGTCAGAAATTGAATTTTCCTTCTCATTTTCAGTCCTTCTTTTATGATTGATAAAATCAGCTTGTAAACGCATGAATCTACTATTCAATTCATTGAGTTCCTCTTCCTTGGCTTTAATGATTTCCTTTAACGGTTCATCTTTTACTTCTTCTGCCGCTTCATTATTTACGGATTCAGTTTTTAATTCTTCAATATTCTCCATACCATTTTCGTTAAATTCTGCCTTGTTCTTGTTATCACTCATTGAATCACCTCATATTAATTCTTCGCCAAGCTTTCAATAATCTCTGAAATATTTACAGAGAATAGCTTTAACGTGTTTATTAGTTTATAATAATCCATTCTGGTTGGACCTATAACACCAATTTTTCCTATGGTCTTACCCCTAAATTTATATGTTGCTGTAATTATACTGCTATCCTGTAACTGAGAGTAATTGTTTTCGTTACCTATTATTATATCGATATCATGTTTTAAAGAATTGTTAAGAAGCATATCCAATACCATATCCTTATCTTCCATGAAAGATATAATGGATTTTGCTTTGTCTATATCCTTATACTCAGGATAATTGAGGATTCTAGTAATTCCTTCGTAATATAGGTCTATGTTGTCAGTATCTTCTATCGACTTGCTTAATATAGGTATCAGACTTTGCAATATATATCTATAATCATAAAGCTCTTTGATTATTCCTGTATCAAGTACTTGCAACATCTCTTCAAAAGTCAGTCCTCTTAGACTATTATTTAATATATTTGAAAGACTGTTGAGCAAATCAGCTGAAATTGGTTTATCCAATTTAAATATCGAATTTTTAACTATATCAGAATTATTAACTATAATCAACAATATTTGTTTCTCATCAATAGGTACCAATTGAATATGCTTAACCTTGCTTGATTTTAACTGAGGAGAAATTGCAAGAGCTGTATAGTTTGTTATCTCCGATAAAACCTTAGCTGCATTTTGTAACAAATGAACTAATTCATCAGATTCATTAATTAATATATTCTTAATCTTTTCCTTCTTTTGTAAATCAAATATGAATTGATCAAATTTTAGAATACTATCTACATATAGTCTATATGCCTTATCTGAAGGAACACGACCAGCAGAAGAATGGGGTTTGTTTAACAAACCAAGCTCTTCAAGATCCGACATTTCATTTCGAATCGTTGCTGAGCTTACACCAAGGTCATAATGTTTAGATATAGTCCTAGATCCTATTGGTTCAGCAGTTAATATATAACTATTAATAATAGCATAGAGCACCTTTAATTTTCTCTCATCCAACATTTTAATCACCCCTTGGTTCTTGGATGTATTATTAGCACTCCATGATGTCGAGTGCTAACATCATAATATTAAATTACCACTAGTTATTAGCTTTGTCAATACCTTAAAACAATTTAAGGCATAAAATCTACTTCCACGATATTTGATAAATCCCTACCCTTTGCAGTTAGTTTAATCGCAGCTTCATCATCGCTAATCAATTTATTTTGTTTATGCAATAATATTATATCCCCATATTTTTTTTCAATGTCAAACCCAAATCTTTTTACAAATTCTTTCTTAATAATACCATCATTCAATCTGAGACCAAGTATACAATATTCAGCAATTTCCATATCTTTATCAATAATTTCTTCATCTTCAACAGGAAATTCATCTTCCCCAAGCTTTTCATTATATGTATTTATATCAGAGAAATTCCAAAATCTCTTTCCAAATAAATTTGAATGACTATTAAGTCCGATTCCTAAATAAGGTTTAACTCTCCAGTAGGTGATATTGTGCATACAGTTGTAGCCGGGTTTTGAAAAGTTAGAGATTTCATATTGTTCATAGCCATTACTATCAAAAATATCTATAGCCTTATGATACATTAATCTTTCTACATCTTCATCCGGTAATTGCAAAATACCTTTCTTGTACCATCTGTAAATAGACGTTCCTTCTTCAATTATCAGGCTATAAAGAGAAATATGCTCTACATTCATACTAACAACTTTATTGATAGTATTTATTAAATCCTCCATTGATTGACCGGGCAATCCAAACATTAAATCAACATTTATATTGTTAAACCCATAATATCTTAGAAGTTTAAATGATTTGTAGAAGTCCTCTGCACTATGAATTCTTCCTATAGATTGAAGCAATCTATTATCCAGAGTTTGTAATCCCAAACTAACTCTATTGATTCCAATTTCCTTATAGATTTTTATCTTCTCATTGTCCAATGTTCCTGGATTTGCTTCAATCGTTATTTCATTTAACTTTTTTATGTTAAAGCAAGTGTATACTTCATTTAAAACATTAGCTATATAGTCTGCATCTATACAGGAAGGTGTACCTCCGCCTATAAAAATTGTTTCCAAATAGAAATCGGACATCCTTAATTTATACAAACTTATTTCCTTAATTAAATTGTCTATATAGATTTGTATATTTTCATCTTTTCTAGGAAATGATATGAAATCACAATAATGACATTTTTTCTCACAAAACGGTATATGAATATATAAACTAAAAGATTTCATTTTACCTCCTAAATAAAATGCACACCCAGTGTGCATTTTATTTTTCGTCGTATTTTAATACTGTTAGAAAAGCTTCCTGAGGTACTTCAACAGCACCAATTTGTCTCATACGCTTCTTGCCCTCTTTTTGTTTTTCCAACAGTTTTTTCTTTCTACTTATATCTCCACCATAACATTTAGCCAATACATCTTTCCTTAAAGCTCTTATTGTTTCTCTTGCTATAATCTTTGACCCAATAGCAGCCTGAATCGGTATAGCAAATTGGTGTCTAGGGATTACATCCACCAATCTTTCCGCAATATTTCTACCCCTTTCATAGGCCTTTTCAGAGTGAACTATTAAGGAAAAAGCATCTACTAATTCCCCATTGATCAATATATCCATTTTTACAAGCTCGCTTCGTTTATAACCCTTTAATTCATAATCAAAGGAGGCATAGCCTTTTGTTTTTGATTTAAGTGCATCAAAAAAATCATAGATAACTTCATTCAATGGCAATTCATAGTGAAGCATGACTCTTGTTTCCTCTAGGTATTCCATATTTATAAAAGTACCTCTTTTATTCTGGCAAAGTTCCATAATTGTTCCCACATAATCAGTAGGAGTCATTACAGACGCATTTACAATCGGTTCCTCCATATAATCAATCTCTGCCTGAGGAGGCAAATTTGATGGATTTTGAATTTCAAGAAAAGTACCATCATTTTTATATACCTTGTATATAACACTAGGTGCAGTGGTAACAATGTTTAAATCAAATTCCCTTTCAAGTCTCTCTTGTATTATTTCCATATGAAGAAGACCTAAGAAACCACATCTAAATCCAAATCCTAAGGCAACTGATGATTCAGGCTCAAAAACTAGAGAAGCATCATTAACCTGTAACTTTTCTAGTGCATCTCTAACGGACGTAAAATCTTCTCCTTCAGCTGGATAAATTCCACAATAAACCATAGGTATGACCTTCTTGTACCCTGGTAATGGCTCATTAGTAGGATTATTGTCATCAGTTATAGTATCACCGACTCTAGCTTCTTTAACATTTTTTATACTTGCGGTTACATATCCTACTTCCCCAGCCTCAAGCTTTTCCAATGGAACATGCTTTGAAGTATTTATACCTACTTCTGTAACCTCAAAGCTTCTCCCTGTAGACATCATTCTCATCATCATTCCAGGTTTTATAGTGCCTTCCACAACTCTTATATAACATGTAACTCCTTTATAACTGTCATAATAAGAATCGAAAATTAACGCCTTTAATGGGGCATTTGCGTTTCCTTTAGGGGCAGGAATCGTAGACACTATTGCTTCAAGGACAGTATCAATGTTTAAACCTTCCTTCGCAGAGATCAATGGAGCATGTTCGCAGTCAATCCCAATGATATCCTCTATTTCCTTTTTAACTTCATCAGGTCTCGCGCTAGGTAAGTCTATTTTATTTATTACAGGAAGTATTTCAAGGTCTTGATCCAAAGCAAGATATACATTTGCAAGAGTTTGAGCCTCTACTCCCTGAGTAGAATCAACAACCAATATAGCTCCTTCACAAGCTGCCAAGGATCTTGATACTTCATAATTAAAATCAACATGACCAGGGGTATCAATTAGGTTGAATATGTAATCTTCACCATTTTTAGCTTTATAGTAAAGTCTTATGGCCTTAAGCTTTATTGTTATACCTCTTTCCCTTTCAAGATCCATGCTATCTAATACCTGTGCCTGCATTTCCCTATTTGTAAGCATTCCAGTATTCTCAATAAGTCTATCTGCCAAAGTAGATTTACCATGATCTATATGAGCTATTATAGAAAAATTTCTTATATTTTCTTGATTTATCCGCATGGTATTCCTCCTTATAAAAATCACTCGTTATCTAAATAATTATAGCAAAATTTAAGTATTAAGTAAAACAAAAGACCAGAAAAACTGGTCTTTTTAAAAATAGTAGATTTTACTTCGTTATATAATATGTTTTTCCAAATATAGTAAGAGTCTTATTATAAATATCTAATAACAATAAATCCGTGTTCTCTAAAACATTTAAATCAATTATAGTTTTATTAACTCTCATTAAGAGAACTATAAGTATAGCTATCAAGCTAAATATGACAATTAGCTTAACAAATCTTAAAAAAGCTAATTTCTTTCTATTTCTATATCTTTCTAATCTGGATTCCACAATCATCACCCAAATTATGGTATCCATATTTTGATAATTCTATACTATCTAATTTTACCAAACCTATTATCGAATGGAAAATATCTAAATCCCGTTATTCCCTTTATAGAATCTATTGTGATACAACCGAAATACCTACTATCCTTACTTGCTCCTTCTTCTCTATTATCGCCCAATACGAATAGCTGTCCTTCTGGAACTATCCACGAACTTTCGTTATATATATGAGTAAAAGAACCTACTTCTATATAATCTTCCTCCAACAATTCGTCATTTACATATACTTTTCCATCAACAATCTCCACCTTGTCACCTGCAACTCCAATTACTCTTTTTATATAATCCTTATTTGTATTGTCAGGTGCCTCTAAGACAACTACGTCTCCTCTATGAGGTCCATTAAAATATAGAGGAACCTTTAATGCAAATAGTCTGTCCCTCTCATGAAGTGTTGGATACATTGAATTGCCAAGTACATATGTTGTGTTAAATATAAATGTTTTTATCAATATAGCTATCAGTATAGCTGTTCCTATACTTTTTATCCATTCAATTAATTCACCATTTGATTTCTCTTCTTTGTTGTTATTCTCCAAAGTTTAACCTCCTTGTCAATTTGCTATCTATATTATAGCACTTAAAGATTATTTGTTAAAGATTATTCTATTATGCTATCTATTACTAAACTTAGTATTTCCCCTATCAATTTAGCTGCTTCCTTTGCTTCCTCTTGAGTAATCAAATTGCTGCCTACCTCTATAAGCGCAGAATAATCAGAAGCAAATAGATTATATTTTCCCGCTGGTTTTACAATTATTCCAGTGCAAAACCCTGGATACAATGTATCGGATACAGCTTTTATATATTTTGCAAAACTCAAAACACTTTCATAATTTGGTGTATCAGGACCTACAACAAGTGAAAATGTAGCAGTACTTACACCATTTATATCTATCCTTGCAGTTTTTAAAAACTTATCCTTGTACTCTGCATTGCTATCAACACCATCTCTATGCACATCAAAAAACATCTTTAAGTTTTTATTTTCAGCTTTTTTACTATTTATTGTATTGAGGGATCTGGTATATGAACTATTGTATGAAGGTAAATCATGTAGAGTCTTGACATGATCCACCTTGTGTCCATTTCCCTCTAATACCTTTTGCAATACTTCACCAATGCTAACAACATTTTTTTCCGTATCTTGATTATGATATTCCGTTGGATTATCAGTTAGATAGCTTTCTGTACCATGAGTATGATACATCAATATATAATTCTCGTCTTTGTTTAAACTTACTTTGTTTATATTTAATGGTTTTGGAATATTCTCAATGGAATTTACTCCTTGTGAATCCTTTATGACAATTAGACTTTCATATTCATCTAATCTATCTATGATAAAGTCACCTGAAGTGCTGAGCTCATGCTCATCATCTATATCAGCTTCTACATTTTCACCTATTGGAGGTTTATTTGAATCTAAATCCTTGTCTTTATTATTTAGTCCAAAAGGTAGATCATATCCAGTGAATATCTTTTTTAAATCATCAAAACTGTTAAATACGCTATTATCTGTAAAAAATTTATAGATCAAAGCACCAACATTAAAAATCAGTAGACATATAAGTATTATGATTAAATAGCTATCATTATTTTTTCTTACTCTTCTTCTTCTCCTCTTCATGTAAACACTCCCTAAAATATATCTTACAAATTTATATTCTAAGAAGGTTAATTTTATGTTTATTATCTTATATATCTATTTACATCTTTGAGGTCTATACCTGGATGGAGTGCTATATTTAGACCATTTGCAATTATTATGGACAAATCATCTATCAACACATCTATATCCTTAGGTGTTACTATGGTATTTGCCATAAATGGATTTAAAACCTCTTCAATAAGACTATATCTTTCTTCATTTGATAGATCTTCAAGCAGATTGTAAAATTCCCTACCCACATCTGCCTGCTCCTTCAAAGAGCTGATGATTAAGTCAAGTGTATCACTCACAATTGTTGCTGCGTTTACAACTGTTGGTATCCCTATGGATAAAACGGGAATTCCTAGGGTTTCCTTGTTTAGAGCAACTCTTTTGTTACCTACTCCTCCTCCAGGGGATATACCAGTGTCGGATATCTGAATAGTAGTACTTATTCTATTCATTTTCCTTGATGAGAGTGCATCAATGGCTATTAACAAATCTGGCTTTATCTTATCCACAATGCCTTTTACGATGTCAAAACTTTCTATCCCTGTCATACCCATCACTCCAGGGGACATAGCAGCTACGTTTGCCATTGTCTCATCAAATTCCTTGTTGAAATTAATAAAATATTGTCTTGTAACCAATACCCTTTCTACTACTTTTGGTCCTAAAGCGTCAGGGCTTATATTCCAGTTTCCTAAACCAATGATTAATATCTTTGAATTGGGATGATTTAAACCCATACCTTTGATTTCCTTGGCCAATGCCTGACTTATTTCGTCCTTTAAATCTTCATTAGTTTTGTCTAAATTGGGAACATCTATTGTTATATATTGACCTATTGGTTTTTTCATCTTTTCCATGCCATTCTTATTTAATACTTCTACTTTAGTAACTGTATAGTTTTCATTTTCTTTTACATCGACTGAAACCCCCTCTAACTCCACATCGTTTTGCTCATTATATAATTCTCTACTTTCAACAGCTAAATCAGTATGTACTCTAAACATTTCAATCTCCTTTCCATCTTTATTAAATAATTCTAACCATTCTAGAATTATTTATCCTTGCAATTTATCAACGTTCATGGTAAAATATGCATTGTTAGATTAGAGGAGGTGAAACTATTGGCAAATATAAAATCTGCTGAAAAAAGAATCCTAGTTACTGAAAAAAGAACGGCTTTAAACAAAGGTAGAAAATCCGAGATTAAAACATATATTAAGAAATTTGAAAGTGCGGTTACCGCTGGAGATTTAGTAGAGGCTAAGGTACTACTTAATGTTATAGACAAGAAGTTAAAGATAGCTGCTCATAAAAATATAGTTCATAAGAATGCCGCAGCAAGAAAGGTAAGTAGACTTACTAAAAAGTTAAATCAAGCAGCAATATAAATAGAACTTCGGGAGAGCCGAAGTTTTTTTATATCTCTAAGTCCAAATCTTATTATCTTATTTTTTCTGTTAGTTTTACTATAAGAATCTCCAATTCTGTTCTCTCATCTGCAGTACTTGTCTTTAATTTTTTGTCAACCTCAAGAATTAGATTTAGATTATCTTCTAATTCTTTAATTTTAAAAAATTTTGCCTTGCTAGATATTTTATTGTATTCATAGCTTTTAATGTGTAATTTATCTATGATTTCACCATCAGTATATCCCTTATTTTTATAGATATTATAACCTAGCATAAGTCGAATCTGTCTGCTAATCATGAACAGTATTTTAGGTATTGGTTCATTGGAGAGATATATATCGTTAAATATTTTAAGTGAGCTATCTATATCTCCTCTATTTATTGCTGATAAAAGATCAAATATATTGCTGTCTAAGGACTTAATGGTAACTAAATCTAAATCATCTTTAGTTACTTCAAAATTTTGGGAGAAGCTTATTACCTTAATAAGTTCATTTTCCAAGTCGTATAGATTGCTATGGATATTTCTACTTAAATACGAACTCTGTTGGACAAAATAATTTGCATTAGAATAGGAAATATTTGCATTATGTAACTTGGCTATTTTATTTATCCATTCTATAAGGACTTTTCCCTTTAGCTTATTGAACTCCACCACTTTGTTGTTCTTATTATAATACTTATAGATTTTAGTGTTCTTTTTTAGTTCATTGAAATTATCCAACAAAATTAAACAAAGATAATTCCCTAAATTGTCTAAGTAATTAAGCAATTCCTTATCTATACTTTTTTCCTCTCTATCAAAAAAAATTGTAATATCATTTAACAAAACAATCTTTTTTGAAGACATTACAGGTAATGTTTCACATGTATTTACCAAATCATTAAATGTAGCTACCTTTCCTTCCAAAACTGTATAATTTAATGTTTCAAAGGATTCCTCAATATATTTCTTTTTTAAAGTAGCTATACATTCATTCATCAGATATTCTTCTTCACCAATAAAAAGATATGTAGCTTCTATTTTATCCCTATTTATAATTGTTAAAAAATCTTTATATTCCAATTAATACACCTTCTTTTCCATTATAGTTCTTTATTAAAATATATGATATCAAAAAATATAAAACTGTTGTAGATATAATTGTCAAATCTTGATTCCTTTTAAGAAAGCTGGTAATATCATATTTGTCTTTATCCAATATTACTTTAATTCTTCCCATTTCATCAGTTCTAAATATTTTTGACTTTACTGAATCAAGTCTTTTCAATACCTCTTCATTTGGATGGTTATAAAAATTATTTCTACCAACGGATATTATGCTATTTGTTGGCTCTGTCTTTTCCAAAAATTCTATAGTGGAAGACGTATTGCTTCCATGATGAGGTATTTTTAATATATCTATATTATGTATATTCTTACTTAACATGAATTCCTCGGCTTCAGATTCAATATCACCTGTAAATAATATATCAAAATTTTTGTATCTTAGCTTAGATACAAGTGATTTATTGTTGGAAGTAAAATTAGACAGATTTATATCTACCTGTGGCCACAATATCTCTAGAGTCGTATTTTTATCTAAATGTAGTATATCACTTTCTTTTAATATACCGATTGGTATATTTCTCTTTCTTAATTGACTCAACAGTTTCATATCCTCTGGCATATAGCTTGAAAATACTTTTCCAATCCTAATCTCATCAAGTAAGGCAAATATTCCTCGATAATGGTCATCATCAAAATGTGTTATTATGATTGCATCTAATTTGTTGATTCCATGCTTTTCAAGATATGGTAGCGTAATGAACTTACCAACATCATCTGTTAAAAAGCTCCCTCCTGTATCCATCAATATGGTAGAACCCTGAGTACTGATAAGAATTGAATCTCCTTGTCCAACATCTATGAAATCAACTTCAATTTTTTCATCAAAATTGATTCCTATAGTAGATATCAAAATAAATATTAAAAGATAATAAACAATTGATTTTTTTACACCTTGATCTAGTTTATTTATATCAATTAAGTGAAATACAATCCCCAATAACAAATAGTATAAAAGAATAAAGCACAAATCAGGTGAGAAAACTTTTATCGAATTTATAGGAAAACTATAAAAAATTCTAGTAATTTCATATTGAATTTTTAACACAAGCTCCAATACGCTTCCAAAGATAAAATTTAGAAAAGCGAAGGTATAATTAAAAATAATCATAAATACTGCAATTATCAATGATAATGATAGTAAAGGTACAATTATTAAATTTGAGATAAATCCCATTAACTGAATCCTATTGAAATAATAGCTTTGTATAGGCAACAACCCGACAAATACAGCTATAATTGATGACAAGGTCATTATAAAATTATTTTTCCAAGGATAAAACAAATTTTCAATCTTCTTGCTATATAAAAATAAAGATATTACCGCCATATATGATAACTGAAATCCAATGTTAAAAAGCCAAAAGGGGTTAATCAGCAAGCAAATAAACATAGAAAAAGAAATTGTATTTATTGTATCATATGGCTCGTGTACTATTTGTGAAAAGTATAATATTGTAAACATAATACAAGCTCTCACAGCAGATGCAGGAAATCCTATTAATGCAACATATAAATAAATTATACTAATTGTTATAACAAAATTTAGCTTTCTTTTAATACCAATTCTGGATAGAAGATAATTTATAAAACCTGCTATTATACCTATATGTAAGCCAGATACGGCTAATATATGAGCTAGTCCAAGCTCACGATATTTTAACAATTCATCCTCTTCAACTAAGTCCGTTTTCCCCAGGATTATAGCAGTTATCAGGTTAGAATTTTCCGAACTTAAATACTTATTAAATAGACTTGTAATATCCTTTTGGAATTTATCCTTTAAATCATAAAAAATATTTTCGTTATATTTGACCCTATTTACTGAGTATTCTTTAACACTCATGGTCGTATGAATTTTCTTTGTAAGTAAATATAATTTATAATTGAATAGCTTAGGATTTGTATTTTCCATAGGTAGCTTCAATGCACCATTAAAAGAAATACTGTCACCTAACGAAAATTCTTCATCATTTCCTATTACGTTTAAAATCATTTTTTCTCTTATAGAATTACCATCAACTGATTTTACATTTACAATATATTTACTTATACCTTCCCCTTTTTCTTTTATTTCATCAATTATTCCGTAATAATCATAACGTTTATCTAAATAAGGCTTGAGAGTGCTAAGACTATTAATATTTGTATTTAAAGCACCAATCAGTATAAATAAAAGTATGATTAAAAGGTAATTTTCTTTGTTACTATGCAAATTAAATAATGAATATAATATTAATAATAATAGAGCTATAAACAGCATAGAACTTTTAATTGATATAAAATATGAAATTAAAATTCCTGCAATAGTAGATAAAAGAATTAGTACAAATGGTCTATCCATAAATTTCTTCCTTTGTATTTCTTTCTAATTGCTATATAATGTAAATGTAAATATAAACTCGTAATCCCTACATTACGGTCGGATGATGCTTATGTCATCCTGAGATAGCAGTATAAGATTTACTCGTGAAGGATCCAGGGTCTAAACCCGAGATTCTTCGCTAATGCTCAGAATGACAGTACAAGACATATTCCTCCACTACGGTCGGGATGACATATGTGTATTATAACATACTTTAGATGCAAATATTATTAATTCATAGAGGATGGTATATGGTATGACAATAAAATTTTATATGGAAAACCCTTATTTAAAGGAACTAGAGGCTAATGTGATTGAGAAAAGATATGCTAACAATAAATATTATATAAAGCTTGATAGGACCATATTTTACCCTCATCTTTCAGGTGGACAACCAGGTGACAAAGGTACTATAAACGGTTTAGAGGTCTTAGAAGCATATGAGGACGGTAACGATATCGTTCATGTTCTTGAAAATGGAATAAATTGCGACAGGGTCAATATTTCTATAGATTGGGAAAATAGATTAGATCTTATGCAGCAGCATACAGGACAACATCTATTATCTGCCGTTTTTTACAAGCTTTTCAATGGTGAAACAATAGGCTTTAATATCAGCAAAGAATATGTATATGTAGACATTACAATTCCGTCTTTATCTGAAGAAGATGCGCAAAAGGTTGAGATGTTAGCAAACAAGGTAATTTATTCTAACTTCAGTATAAAATCTTATTTTGTAAACGAAAATCAATTGAAAAAGCTGCCTATTAGAAAAAAACCAAAGGTACATTCAAATATACGAATAGTTGAAATAGACAATTTTGACTTTTGTCCCTGCGGTGGCACTCACCTTAGCCATACAGGAGAATTAGGAATCATTAAGATTAGAAAGTGGGAAAAATACAAAGGCAATATTCGAGTAGAATTTGTATGTGGTGCTAGGGCACTAAATGATTATACGTGGAAAAATATTTACATAAAAGAAATCAGCTCTCTCATATCAGCAAAGGATAAAGATGTTTTAAACAGAGTTCATAAGCTATATGAAGATAAAGAAAACCTTGAAAAAGAAAATCGTATTCTAAGAGACAGACTTTTAAAACTTAAGGGGGATTCATTCTTTGAAGATTCCAAATTAAATAATGATATTAAATTGCCGGATTGATAAACTAAGTTAAAAAGAGGAATGCGATATGATAGTGTCGGTTATGCTCGCCGATCTGCCGTGCGGTATTATATTCGAGGGCGAAAAAAACGAGCTTGTCGGCGTCCTCGCCGACAAGCTTCATACGCTTGGTTTATTCCGCGACCGCAGCTGCGAGGTGTTCACTCCGGAACTCAAGACGGCGCTTAACGGCTACCGCCGGGCGCATTCGCTGCCAGAAAGCGACTACTGCGACCCGTCTTCGCTGCGGATGCTCACCGGTATCGAGACGGACGGCGACGGGCTTTTGCTGCTCGCCCGCCTGTGCGAAGCCGAACTGCCGCGCGCGACCGAGGTGGAACGTTATGATTATTGCCGCGGCGCGATTTCAGAAAGCCGGATCTATGGTCTGACTCTGCAACAGTATATAGACGGCAAACGCCGCGTCGGAGAACTGTTAAATTTTCCGGCGGCATCGTCGGACACAGTTAAGACGGCGGTTCTCGCATATATAATGGAATCCGGAAAGTAATGTTATACGAGCTCGAAATCGACCTTTCGGGTGACGATATCG
>ENA-UOOK01000396-UOOK01000396.1-fermentation-metagenome-genome-assembly--contig:-NODE-396-length-57215-cov-11.315588_pt1 | contig 57215 bp, 49 predicted proteins | sample MGYA00245777_ERZ724023 | MGnify/ENA primary metagenome ERZ724023 (study PRJEB28704, sample SAMN03018312) | fermentation metagenome | biome: anthropogenic terrestrial biome; feature: soil; material... | reverse complement strand
AGAACTTAATTGGAGAAACTATTGCTTTCATTTGAGAAAGTATGTTTTCAAGCTGGAAGGTTGTTGGTAGCCCTTCAACAATACCCATTGTGGCAGAGGCAAGAGCAACAACTTTTCTTGTCCATTCAGGATAAAGAACATCAATTGCATTCTTTAAAGAGGCAGGAAAACTATAATTATACACAGAAGATACAATTATTACTCCGTCTGCCTTTTTAATTCTTTCGGAAAAGTCAATTAATTTAGCAGAAGGGTCTTTCTGGAACATCAACCTCTCATTAAACAAAGGGAAATCAAACTCCTTTAAATCCAATAAATCAACCTTTGCAATTGAATTTTCTTCTAAGTATTTTTTAATATATAAAGCAACTCTATGCCCTACTCTTTCGTTTCTCACACTTGGTGAAATAATAGCTATTTGTTTCATTTTAAATTTTTATTTTTGTTATTAATTATTTTGTTTTATTAGTTCATTGCTACTTCAAAGAAAATAGCCTCTGTATTTTCCAATGCCTTTATTTCAAAGCTACTTGCTTCGGTTATACCTACTCCATCTCTTGTGGTTAATTTTAAATCCTCTATTTCCAATTCTCCATTCAAAACAAAGACATATACTCCTGTATTTTGTCCATAAAGATTATATGTCTTGGCACTTCCTTTATCTAAATTAGCCCAAGAAAGCCACGCATCTTGATTAATATTTGCTTCACTCTTAGGAGAAAGGAATAAAGAGATATCATTTTTCTTTAAGAGGTTAGTTATATCGTAGTTATTATAACGAGGCTTTGTTCCTTTTGTTTTAGGAAATATCCAAATTTGAAGGAAACTCAAATCCTCTGAATCACTATCATTATACTCTATATGTTGAATGCCTGTGCCAGCACTCATCACTTGAATTTGTCCTCTTGTAATTACATCAGAATTATTTAAAGAATCGCCATGACGCATCTTTCCTTTGAGTGGAATGGAAATAATCTCCATATCATGGTGAGGGTGAATGTCAAATCCCTCTAAGGGAATAATTGTATCATCATTTAAAACCCTAAGCACTCCAAAGTGCATCCTTTGTGGGTTATAGTAATTTGCAAAAGAAAACGTATGGTTTGTATCTAACCAACCATGGTTAAAATGTCCTCTTGTTTCAGCTCTATCTATTATCTTTTTCATTTCATAAATTATTTATAATTTTAATTAGACGCTAATTTTAAGAAGATATTACATTTTACTGCAAAAATAATTTCCAATAAAATATATTTTCAACAGATACTAACTTAAAATCATTGGATTAAGTAATTATTTATTTATTAATTCAATATATAATAACAAGGATTTATTTCATTTTTCTCAATCTAAGAGATAAAAAAATGAAACAAAGAGATAATTTATTAGAATCAAAAGACAATTTTCTGAAACAAAGATTCATTTCTATAAGATTTAATCTTAGAAGAACATAATATTTGATTTAAAAAACTCAAGTCTATGAGAAAAAGTTTTAGTTACAAATAAAATAGTTTTAAAACTCTATTTGCCTTTAACCCTTCTTCTTAGTAATTGGAGATAATTAAACATAAAATAAATCCCAATAATAAGTACTATAAGCAACCCATATATATAGAATATATTTAAACTTTCGCATAAAGCTCTTCTTCTTAGGGCAAATTGTAAAATTAATCCTATGAAAATATAGGTAAGGAAAACATAAGATAGTCGATAGTAGAGTTTCTTACTTTTCTTATATAGGAGCTTTATTTCTTGTTCCGATTTGCTTTTAATTAGTTTCTTTATTTTTAGAAATGAAAGTAAAAATGAGAAAATAATACCTATAAGTCCAATAATCAATATTAACAGAAATTCATTCATAACAAAATAATTTTTAAGTTAGTCTGTATCCTTTTTAACTTAACTGGTTTGACAAGAAATTAGGTTTAAGGGCATGCAAATTTAGATTAATTTCTTGGAAATTTGTTTGTGGTATATAAAATATTTGTACTTTTGCACCCAAGATTGGTTCTTTTTGGATTAAAAGGGAATTAGGTGAAAATCCTAAACAGTCCCGCTGCTGTAAGCTCCATTAGTTTAGCAAGCATCTTTCTTTTGCCACTGAATTTATTAAATTTGGGAAGGCGGAATGCTTGGGAGTAAGTCAGAAGACCTGCCAATAATTAGTATTTATATTTAAGAACTCTCGAGGAAAGAGTCTAAACATATATGACAAAAAGGATTTTATCATTTTTTATAGTTAATTTATTTTGCCTGCCTTTGATTTTAATGGCTCAGGAAAAGGATTCTATTAAAAGTACTTTGCTTGACGAAATACATATTACCGATTCTTTTTCAAAAGATAGTCTTTCCAAAGAATCTGTTTCTATTTTAGATACCTCCATTATTAAAAAAATACCTTTTATCTCAGTTGGAGAAATGGCAAAATATATTGCCGGAGTTAATGTTAAGGATTATGGTGGAGTTGGTGGCTTAAAAACAATTTCTGTTCGTGGTTTAGGCTCGGGACATAGTGCTGTGGTTTATGATGGTATTAGTGTAACAGATTTTCAAACAGGTCAAGTTGATTTAGGTAAGTTTTCATCATCCAATATTAAAGCTATTAATCTTTTTAATGGGCAATCCTTCTCAATGCTCCAAACAGCAAGAGCATTAGCCTTTGCAAACGTATTTCTAATTGAAACTCAAAAACCTTCGTTTGATAGTTTAGAAAATTTTAAGGCAAGTATGAAGACTTCTTATGGGTCTTTTAATTATGCTAATCTTGGATTAAACGCTTCTTATAAAGCAAATAATATATGGACTCTTTGGACAGACTTGGATATTCAAAACACAAAGGGAAATTATCCTTATTTGCTACATTATGGATACGGAGAAAATGATAGTACTTCAAAAGAAATTAGGCAAAATTCGGATTATTTTGGTTTTAGAGGAGAGTTAAATGCTTTTGGTAGCTTTAACGGAAAAACGGATTTAAAACTAAAAGCATACTATTTTTATTCAGAAAGAGGCTTACCAATGAGTACAACGCTCTATTATTTAAAGTCTGCTCAAAGACTTTGGGACGAAAACTTCTTTTTGCAAGGTATATTCACACATAAGTTTAATAACAAACTATCTTACCGCTCCCATCTTAAAGGTCTTTACTCATACTCTCATTTTCTTGATGCTGCTTCGCTTAATCTATTGGGCTATCAAAGCGATAAGTATTATCAAAGGGAATATTACTTAAATAATGTTGTAGCTTACAAGATTTTGAAAAACCTTTCCGCTTCTTTTACCAACGATATCTTTTTTAACAACTTGAATACTTCATCTTCTTTTTATTCTAAGGCAAATAGAACCTCTTCTATCTCGGCTTTAAGCCTACTTTTTGACAATTCCAAACTACTTATCAATACTAATATATTACATAACTATATTATGGATTATGCTTATAAGGATAATTCTCAAAAAAATCACAATCACTTCTCCCCTTTTGTTTCAATAGGCTATACTTGGAACAATATATTTTCTCTTAGTGCTTTTTATAAAGATGTTTTCCGTATGCCATCTTTCAATGATTTGTATTTTAACCGCGTAACCTTCGCTTCATTAAAACCAGAAAAGGCCCAGCAGTGGAATTTACACATTGCATTCTCAAAAGACTTTGGTTACTATAAGTCAAGCTTATTTTCTTTATCAGTAGATGCTTATTATAATAAGGTAAAGGATAAAATAGTTGCAGTGCCTCAAAGAAATTTATTTGTTTGGTCAATAATTAATTTTGGACAAGTGGATATAAAGGGAGTGGATATTCAATCTTCATTTAGGACTTATCTTTCTTTTTCAATTGATTTAAATATTCGTGCAACATATTCTTATCAGAAAGCAGTAGATGTTTCAAATCCTAATTCTTTGTCTTATAATAATCAATTGCCATATACTCCTTTTCACTCAGGTTCTTTGTTTATAAACCTTATTCATCCTTTTATGGATTTTGCTTATACAATTAATTATGTTGGGAAGAGATTTGCCTTAGCAGAAAACATTGATAGAAATATGTTAAAGCCTTATCAAGACCACTCAATAACTCTTTCAAAGAATTTTCTTTGGAATAAACGCAAGATAAACTTAGGTGTGTCTTGTATTAATTTATTTGGTGTGCAATATGAAGTGGTCCGCAACTATCCTATGCCTCAAAGACAGTTTCGTATTAATTTAAAAATAGACTTAAAATGAAAAAAACAAAATGGATTTTAGCTTTACTCCTAATTGGATTAAGCTTTGGATTTTCTTCTTGTAAGGAAGAAAACGATGACAACAACACTAACCCTTCAATAACTAATGTCCTTCCGAAAGGGATTTTTGTTTTATGTGAAGGAAATGACGGGATGAACAATTCAGCTCTTATGCACTATAATCTAAACAGCAAAGAAGTTAAAGATGTATTTACAGAAATTAACAATCAGGGCTTAGGCGATTTGGGAAACGATATGGAATTGTATCAAAATAAGCTATTCATTGCAGTAAAAGGCTCCGCAAGTTTAAATATTGTTAATGCAGAAACAGGAAAACTAATAAAAAGAATACCTGTTGTTGATGAACAAGGAATAAATAGAAAACCTTCTCGCCTTTGTCAAAGCTCAACAATGCTTTATTTATGTACAGTTGATGGTTATGTAATTGAAGTAAATCCACAAACTAATTCACTTGGAAGAAAAGTTAAAGTGGGACGCAATCCTGAGGATATTTGCTTTGTAAATGGGAAACTATATATTACAAATTCGGGAGGGTTAGATTGGAACACTCCTATTGGGTACGACAGAACTGTTTCTGTGGTTGATGTTCAAACTATGACTGAAACAAAGAAAATAGATGTTGGTTTAAATCCAGCTTTCATAAAACCTCTTGGTAATAATCTTGTGGGCTTAATTATAAAAGGAGATTACTCTAATGTTCCTAATGCTTTTGTAACAATTAATACTTTAACAGATGAAGTAAACTCAAGTAATAATATTGCAATGAGTAATTTTGATATTATAGGTAATCAAATTCTTTATGTAAATTATGATTATATTGCAATGCAAACAAGTATAAAAACTTATGATTACTTAAACAATACTTCGTCTGATTTTATTAAAACCTCAGGTATAATTTCTCAAATCATAAGCCCTTATGGAGTAAATATAAACTCCCTTAATCAAGAAGTGTATATTACAGATGCAACTAACTTTTCATCAAGTGGAAAGGTTTTTGTATTTGATTTGGAAGGTAATTTCAAATACTCTTTTACTACATTTAATATACCATCTGTTACTTTAAGGGCTAAATAAAGTAGAAAAAATCTTTGTAAACAAATAAGGATTTGATTAATAATTTAAGTTATTTTGCATACTTTTGCAGAAGTTAATTCAAATTATTAATCAAATCCTTTTTTATGGAGAATAAAATTACTTTTGGCTCAAAGTTTGGGACTCTTGCTGTTGTTGGAGGAAGTGTAATTGGTCTTGGTAATATTTGGAGGTTTCCCTATTTGGCTGGAAACAATGGAGGTTCAGCTTTTATTATTGTTTATATTCTTTGTAGCTTAACAATTGCTATCCCAATTATGATTAGCGAATTTGTTATTGGACGTTCAACAGGAAAGAACGCTTATGGAGCTTTTAAGCAGCTTTCTAAGAAAAAGTTTTGGACTCTTGTGGGCTTAATGGGTATTATTACCGTTTTTCTAATCTATGGTTTCTATTCTGTGGTTGCAGGATGGGCAATTTCATTTATTCAAACCTCAGTAACAAGTGGATTTGCTGGTAAGGATGCACAAATTATCCATAGTAATTTTATTGATTATATTAATTCTGGTTGGAAACCAACACTTGCAGCTGGAATATTTATAATTTTAACAGCAGGAATTGTTATTGGGGGAATTCAAAAAGGAATTGAAAGAGTTAATAAGATTTTAATGCCTATGCTATTAGTTATTATTCTCTTACTTTTTATCTATTCAACATCCTTGTCTGGATTTACTAATGCAATGAATTTTCTTTTAAAGCCTGATTTTAGCAAATTAGGACTTAAAGCTGTTATTGCTGCCATAGGACAATCTTTCTTTTCAATGAGTTTGGGTATGGGTTGTATGATTACTTATGGTTCCTATATTAAACAAAAGACTTCTCTTTCAGGAATCGCTCTTACGATTGGACTTGCCGACCTAACCGTTGCACTATTAGCTGGCTTTGCAATTTTTCCTGGTGTTTTCACTTTTGGAATCGAACCAACATCAGGCCCTACCTTAATATTTGAAACCCTACCCTTAGTTTTCTCAATGATGCCTTTTGGGAATGTATTTGCAATTTTCTTTTTCTTCTTAGTTTTTATTGCTGCAATAACATCTTCTGTATCTATGCTTGAACCAATATGCCTATTTACAATTCAAGAATTCAAATTCTCAAGAACAAAGTCAATTATTATTATATCTATAATTATATTTATTTTAGCTGTACTTTGTGCCTACTCTCAGGTTGATAACTCCTCTATAAAGCTTTTTGGCAAGAACTTATTTGATGGATTAAACGACTTAACAGATAAATTCCTTATGCCAATTGGAGCTTTACTTATAATTATATTTATTGGCTGGTTTGCTAACAAAGAATTAGTAAAGAATCAATTCACTAACAACGGAGCAATTCTTAATAATGGGTTTAAGCTATATATCAATGTTGTCAAATTTTTTGTCCCCTTAGTCTTGTCATTATTCATTCTTAATCTAATTGGATTACTATAATACTAACATTTTAGTGTTAATAAATAATTAACATTAGCTTAACTTAGGTTTAAGATAGATACTATTTTTGTAACAAATTTAGCTCTTAGGAGTATAAAGATAAAATTTAAGATTAACAAAAAGTTAATTTATTTATTAATTAAAACAAATGATGATCATGAAAAAAAATTTAATTATCTTAGTTGCTGTTCTATTAACATCAACTTTCGCATTTGCTCAAAGTGGCAAAATGTTTGTAACTGGTAACTTGGATTTCAATACCAATAATCGTACCAGAACCACAGTATTAAACAACAACACAATCGAAACAATTCTACGAGATGGTAGTAATTTTGGAATCAATGCTTCTTTCCACTACAAAGTTATAGATAATCTGGCAGTTGGTCTTGGATTAGGTTATAATACAAGTAGAGATTGGACAGGTACATTTAACAATAAAGAAGTAAATGACTACACAAATTTATTTAGCATTACTCCTTCTGCAATTTACTTTATTGAGATTAATGATAAATTTCAATTCACTCCTGAATTATTCTTTAATATAGGTTTTGGAGGAGAAAATCAACAGTTCTACAATGCTGTAACTGACAAAGTAGAAGATTTCAAATCAAGTATTTTTGGTTTTGGAGTAGGAATTATGCCTTTAAGTTTCAATTACAATATGACTGAAAACATAGCACTTGCATTCTCTTTAGGAGAGATTTCGTACTCTAATTTCAAAACATCTATTGACGACCCAACACCATTAGCTTCAAATGAAGTAGTTAACAGCGGTTTTAGAATTCAATTAAACTCAGGATTTAGAATCGGATTCCGTTATTTCTTCTAAAATTCTATTTTCATAGCAATAGCTCAAAGGAGTAGGACTTGTCTTACTCCTTTTTTTGTTTTATAAATATAAACTTTAACACAAGCTTAACTATAATGTTATCTTATTCATCTTTTGATTATAACATTATGATATGAAATTAAACTTGTATTCATAATACATCTCATAAAACAAAATTTCTTCCATATTGAAAATCAAGAATTTAATAAACATTATTGCTTATTTTAGATTAATAATCACCTAATAATTTCATAATAATTCTTTATTCTATTTTTAATAAAATAACTCTTCGTTTTAATTTACTGAATCTTCGTTTTAATTTACTCAATCTTCGTTTTAATTTACTGAATCTTCTTTTAATTTATTGAATCTTCGTTTTAATTTACTGAATCTTCGTTTTAATTTATTGAAACTTCGTTTTAATTTATTGAAACTTCGTTTTAATTTACTAACTCTTAGTTTTAATTTTTCTACTGCTTAATCTGGATTTAAATTTCTAAACTTTAATTTCAATATTTTTATTCATATTCTTGTTTATTTAGTGGTAAATATATAATTTTGCAGATTGAATTATGCTTAACTTTTAGCATAAGATATTAAAGCTTAGTACTAATAGCATTTTCAAGGATTAATAGAGTTCAGCCTTGAAAGCAAATGCAAAAATATAATGAACTCAACAAATAAAATATATGAAAAAAGGATGTAAATACGGAACACACCGTGTACTTGAACCAAAGGGCGTTTTGCCTCAACCAGCTAATAAAATTGATAATAATATGGATGAAATTTATGATAATGAGATCCTTATTAATGTTCAAACTCTAAATGTTGATAGTGCTTCTTTTACTCAAATTGAAGAACAAGCTGGTGGCGATAAAGCTAAAATTGCTGAAATTATGATGGGTATTGTTGAAAAACAAGGAAAACACAGAAACCCTGTTACTGGTAGTGGCGGTATGTTACTTGGGACTGTTGAAAAGATTGGTGATGCTCTTTTAGGAAAAACTGACCTTAAAGTAGGTGATAAAATAGCTACATTAGTTTCTCTTTCTTTAACCCCTTTACGTATTGATAAAATAAAGGATATTCGTCCTGATATTGACCAAGTTGATATTGATGGTAAGGCTATTTTGTTTGAAAGTGGTATTTATGCAAAGATTCCTTCTGATATGCCAGAAAATTTAGCTCTTTCTGCCTTAGACGTTGCGGGTGCTCCTGCTCAAACTGCTAAATTAGTTAAGCCTGGTGATATTGTTTTGGTTATTGGTGCTGGTGGAAAATCTGGTATGCTTTGTTGCTATGAAGCAAAAAAACGTGCTGGTGTTACTGGAAAGGTTATTGGACTTTGCCATAGCCAAAAATCAACTGAAAGACTTATGAAGTTAGGTTTTGCTGATTATGTTTTCTCTGCTGATGCAACTCAACCTGTTCCTGTGATGCAAAAAATTCAAGAACTAACAAACGGAGAAATGGCAGATGTAACAATCAACAATGTTAATATCCCTGATACTGAAATGACTTCAATCCTTTGCACAAAAGACACTGGTTTAGTTTATTTCTTCTCAATGGCAACAAGCTTTACAAAAGCTGCTTTAGGAGCTGAAGGTGTTGGTTCTGACGTTACTATGATTGTAGGAAATGGCTATACTCGTGGACATGCAGAGATAACTCTACAACTTCTTAGAGAATCAAAAGCATTAAGAGATATTTTTACTGAGCTATACGCTTAATTAATTAATTTAATGGATTAAACTGTGAGTAGAGTTTTTTCTACTTACAGTTTTTTATTATAATTTTGAGTCCTTTATGAATAATATTAGTGTTTGTGGAATTGATTGCAATATTGCCTGCATTGAATGTAATAAGTATTTAGATACTCCGTGCAAAGGCTGCAATGCTGTAAAAGGAAGGTTGTTTTGGACAAAACATTTGGGCTTAGATACTTGTCCAATATATAATTGTTGTGTTAATGAAAAGCAATTGGCACATTGTGGCAAGTGCGATAATCTACCATGCGATGTTTTCTTTTCAACAAAAGACCCTTCAATTTCTGATGAATTATTCCGACAAAAGATTCAAGAGAGAGTAGATTTACTAATGACTTTATAAAACAAATATTTTTATGCAAGTAAACAGAAGAAAGGAATTATTTCCAGAGGTTTCAGACAAGGATTGGAACGATTGGAAATGGCAAGTAAGAAACAGAATAGAGAATATTGACCAGTTGAAGAAATACATTCGTCTAACCAAAAAGGAAGAAGAAGGTGTTATGAAATCACTAAAAACACTTCGTATGGCAATAACTCCATACTATCTTTCTTTAATTGACCCGAATAATCCTAATTGTCCTGTAAGAAAACAAGCAATTCCAACAGCAGCAGAATTATATCAAGCCGATGCTGACCTTTTGGATCCTTTACACGAAGATGAAGACTCTCCTGTTCCAGGACTAACTCATCGCTATCCAGATAGAGTACTATTCTTAATTACGGATATGTGTTCTATGTATTGTCGTCATTGCACAAGGAGAAGATTTGCAGGACAAAGAGATGCAGAAAGTCCATCTTCAAGAATTCAAAAAGCAATTGACTATATTGCCAAGACTCCACAAGTAAGAGATGTATTACTTTCAGGAGGTGATGCTTTAATGGTTAGTGATAAAATGTTGGAATCAATTATTGAGCGTTTACGTGCAATTCCTCATGTTGAGATAATTCGTATTGGAACTCGTACTCCTGTGGTTTGTCCTCAACGTATTACAGATGACCTTTGCAATATGTTGAAGAAGTATCATCCTATTTGGGTAAATACTCACTTTAATCATCCTAACGAATGTACAAAAGAAGCAACCTTAGCATGCGAAAAACTTGCAAATGCAGGTATTCCTTTGGGTAACCAATCGGTTCTTTTAAGAGGAGTTAATGATGATGTAAGAGTAATGAAGAAGCTTGTTCAACAATTGGTATTAATGAGAGTTCGCCCTTATTATATATATCAATGCGACCTTTCTATGGGCTTAGAACATTTCCGTACTCCTGTATCAAAAGGTATTGAAATAATAGAAAATCTTCGTGGTCATACCTCTGGTTATGCTGTTCCAACATTTGTTGTTGATGCTCCTGGTGGAGGAGGAAAAACTCCTGTTATGCCACAATATATTGTTTCGCAAAGCCCAGGAAGAGTTGTTTTAAGAAACTTTGAAGGGGTAATAACTACTTACACCGAGCCTACAAACTATTCAAATGAATGTGAATGCGACATTGATTTCTTAAAACAAGAAGAAAAGACTGACGGAATTGCTTCTTTATTGCATGGGGATAGGCTTGCACTTGAACCTTCGCATTTAGCTCGTCATGAACGTGTAAAGAAGAAAAAATAGATTGCCTTTTATTGATGAAATATTAAAATACAAGAGTATATCTTTTGTAGGATTAGAAAAGAACACAGGCAAGACAGAAACATTAAACTATGTTCTGTCTCGTTTGTGTTCAAATTCTAATATAACACTTGGTGTTACTTCTATTGGGATTGATGGTGAAAAGATAGACCAAGTAACAAAGACTTCTAAACCAGAGATACAAATATACCCAAACACAATCTTTGTTACCTCTGAACTGCTCTATTCACAAAAAAAAATAATCTCTAATATACTTTCTTTGAGCAATCGTTCTACTGCATTAGGTCGCTTGGTTACAGCCCAAGCTATTTCAGATGGGAAGGTTCTTCTTGCAGGAGCTTCTTCTACTACTTGGCTTAAAGATGTTATTACAAATATGCAAGAAAGAGGAGCTAATATTGTACTAATTGATGGAGCCCTCTCACGTTTGAGTTTTGGCTCTCCTGCAATAACCGATGCAATGATACTTTCAACAGGTGCAGCTCTTTCTATTAATCTAAGAACACTTGTTCGCAAGACTACTTTTATCTATAAGATGACCCAATTAGAACAGATTAGCAAAAGTTTAATTTCTAAGCTATCTGAAATTGATAACGGCATTTATGCAATAGATAAAAAGAATAACCTTAAAGACCTAAACATTCCTTCCATTCTTATGATAGAAAAGTATAAAGATATATTGTTTCAATATGGTACAAAGCTTTTTGTTTCGGGCATAATAACAGATAATTTAATTCAATTTCTAAAAGCACAAAAGAATATTCAAGATATTGAAATTATAATTAAAGATTTTACAAGAATATTCTGTTCAATAGAAAACCTTGAAGCATACTTCAAAAAAGGTGGAAATTTAAAAGTAATTCATCCGACTAATCTCATAGCACTAACAGTTAATCCCACATCACCTTCGGGCTATAACCTCAACTCCAAAGAATTAATTAAGGAGTTACAAAAAGAAATCCCATTACCAATATATAATATTAAAGAAATATAGATATGACATTAAAACAAGCTATAGATAAGCATAGTGGTTTAAGCTTTATTGTTAGTGATTTGAATATCTACTCAACAATGGGAAAGAAGGAATTATATAGTACTAAGTTTTTGAAAGATAAGACTCTCCTACTCACCAAACACTTAGTTATTGATGGTTGTCAGGATTATCTGAAAGAGGAGATAAACAAAAAAACATTGGCAAAGATAAGAAGAATACTTACCTATTTGAACGATATTAGTGGAACAATAAAACAATTAGAACAAGACCAAGTGCTTGATGATATTTCGCTCTTTCAAATAAAAGAATTCTCTATTGCCTGTTATAAAATTAAGTCTTATCTTTTTGATATTGATAAATTCATTAATGAAAATTCTGTGGGGCAATTAAGCTTGCCTGATTTAAGTAAACCTATTAATATTCTTGACCCTGAAGGATTACTTTTAAGTCAATTTTATATATATAATGCATATTCAAAAGAGCTTACCCAAAAACGCAAACTATGGGAAAAAGCCAAGAAAGAAAAAAACGAAGAAGAAATAACCTCTCTCTATTTGGAGTGTCAAGCTATTGAAGATAAAATAAGAGAAAGGCTATCTAATGAGTTGAAAGAATATGCTAATGATTTAAAGACTTCTATTAAAGTTATAGGAAATATAGATATGTACTTTGCATTAGCAGAGTATTTTACTAATAATCATTTTATTAAGCCTATATTTTCGAACAAGAACAACAAAATAACATATAAAGGACTCTCCTATCCGCCTCTTGAAAAACAACTTAGCTCTAAGAACCAAAAGTATCAGCCAATTGATATATCCCTTACCACAAAACCATGTCTTGTTACGGGAGCTAATATGGCAGGAAAAACTATCTTGCTTAAATCACTCTCGCTTTCACAATACTTATTGCAATTTGGTTTTTACCTTCCAGCAAAAAAAGCAGAAGTAGTATTGGTTGAAGATATACTAACCTCAATTGGAGATTATCAAAACGAAGAACAAGGTCTTTCCTCCTACGCCTCAGAAATCCTTATCTTAAATGATATTATTAAGCAAGTACGTAGTGGTAAAGAATATTTAGTATTGGTAGATGAATTGGCACGAACAACCAACCCTACCGAAGGAGTAGCTCTTGTAAATAGTTTCTTAAACATAATGTCAAAAGGCGGGTCTTTTTCAATTACAACCACGCATTATAGTGGCGTAAAAGCAGAGTGTTATCGTTTGAGAGTAAAAGGATTTATCCCTAATAAATCTCAGGAAAAGCTAAGCCTTAAAGATATCCCCAATCAAATAGATTATTCATTGATTGAAGACAAGGAAGAAAAAATACCTAATGAAGCATTAAATCTCGCTCAGCTATTAGGAATTGATGAAGAATTTATTGAAAAAGCTCGTGAGTTTATAAAATAAAAAAAGAAAGAGTATTTAAGCTCATTGCTTGCTATCACACAATTTCTAATTAATTTGTGCTATGTTAAATACTCTTTCCTTAATTGCAAATATACAACCTAAAATAAGTTTTGTCAAGTCTTTTTGGCAAAAATCTTCCATCATTTTTTATAAGTACCTGTATTTAAACCATTTTTACTCTGTTTTATTTTCAATATTACTCAATAAAACACCTTTTGACTCAAATAAAGAAACAATTTATTATAATCAAAAGTCAGAGAATTGAAATCAAAAGATAATTTTTTAGGATCAAAAGATAATTTACTGAAATCAAAAGACAATTTAAATAAAGAAAAATAGTGTTCCAACACTAATTAGTATCCAGAGAAATATTCCTAATAAAAACGCTCTAAATCCTGCTGTTTTCATATCCTGTAATGAGAACGATGAACCGATGAAAAACAAGGCTACATTCATTCCTTTTGTACCAATAAAACTAAGTGGCTTGTAAAGGTGTGGTATTGGAAAAATATGTGCTATTACAATAGCTATTGCAAAATAAAGTATAAAGTATGGGGCTTTTATATGATTAGTTTTGGTTTCCTTATGATTTAGGAATATTATCAAAAGTGAGAGAGGTATTATCCAAAGTGTTCGTGTGAGTTTGACTGTTGTGGCTACTTCTAAGGCTTGTTTACCATAGGCTGAGGCAGCTCCTACCACTGATGAAGTGTCGTGTATGGCTATTGCAGCCCAATATCCAAAATTTTCTTGGCTCATATTTAAGGAGTGAGCTATTAATGGGAAAATAAATAATGCTATGGCGTTAAGTACGAATACAACTGTTAAGGCAAAGGTTATTTGATTTGGCTTAGCTCCTATTATGGGGCTTACTGCTGCAATTGCACTTCCTCCGCAGATTGCAGTGCCTGAGGAAATAAGCGTTGTAGTATTTCTCTCTACTTTTAACAAATAGCCCAGAAGCATTCCAAATAAAAAGGTTAGAAATACAGAAAGTGCGGTTAGCCAAATGCCTGTTTGTGATACTTCAATAACTTTTTTTAGGCTCATACCAAAACCCATTAACACTATTGAGTATTGGAGTATTTTGGAAGTATATTTAGATACAGAGAATGGTTTTGCAATTTTGAGCAAAGCTAATATTATCCCTAACGAAAGTGCAATTGGAGCTTTCATAAAAGGCATAAAACACAATGCAATAATAATATAATAAAGTATTGATAAGTTTTTCATTTTGCATTTTTAAAGCTGCAAAGTTAAGAAATATATAACAAGATACCTTTTTAAATAAAGTTTTATGTACTTTTGCAACCTGAGTATTAACATTAAATAATTCATATGATGAAAAAGGCATTATTGTTTCTTACCCTATTAGGGTTTTCTTTAAGTGCTTCGGCACAATTCTATGGAGCCAATAGATTCTATGTTGGTCCTTCTATTGGTGGAGGCTTTTATAGTACTAACATGAGCAAAGAAGATGGTGGATGGAACGAAAGTATAGGTAATTTCAATCCTCATTTTTCTGCGGGAGCTTTCTTTGGGTATTCATTTTCCGATTTGTTTGGTTTCCAGGTTGAAGGTTTGTATAGAGGAACTTTTGGTGGAGACTGGAAATCTGGAAATATTCAAATCCCAGCTATGATAATGGTTCAATTCGCAGAACATCAACACTTCGGATTGGGGATTATTTATAACCATACTTTGAACAACCCTTCCTATTTTGAGGGACCAATTCAATTCGAGTTTGAATCCGTAACCAATAGTTCTATTTATGCTTATGCCGAATTCTCTTCTCTAACAGAAAAAATATTTAAGGATGGTAATTATACCGTATTTACTGGTGAATTACGAAAATTAAGAGCGTTTTTTAAGTTTGCCTATGCCATAACTCCAACAACAATTAAATTTAAACCTAACTCATGTCCTATCACCTTGTGGGAAGCTCCTCCGAGCATCAGTTTTCGTCCTTTCTTCTTTGAATTTGGTGTAAGGTATGATATTCCGACACTCTTTGACAGCGGAAATAACACAAAACCTAACCGAAGAAGAAAACGTTAGATATTATTTTAAAAATATTTTTAAGTAAACAAAGGTTATTTTATATAGCCTTTGTTTATTTTTTTGCCCTTAAAAACTTAGGAAATTAGAACTTAATTTTAATTTCTTAGAATTTGATTCTATAAGATTAACTCTTGATTCTAAAAAATTAGAATCAAGAGTTAGTTGCAGAAATTTTTATCAGGTGGAAATAGAATAAATTCTTTGTTTTTTAATGTAATATTCTTAGCATTTTCTTTTAATTTAAGAGATTTTCTGATTTTAGTAGGTCAAATGGTTTTTTCTTTCTATCTTTGTATGCTCAAAAAAAGCATTTACACCCACTCTTTATTGGGATTCTTATTTTAGATTATATTGTATAAAGTACTGATATGAAAGAAAGTAAATTAGGTTTAGACTTTAAAAAAGTTGATTATGCTAAGAGTTTAGCAAAAAATATTTCCTCCGGCGTTCAAAATTTTGTAGATAATTACTCTACGGTTGCGGTTGAACGTACTTTATGTAGATTGGTTGGAATTGATGGTGTGGATTCTAATGAAGTACCTTTGCCAAATGTGTTAGTTGATTTTATTAAAGAAAAAGGTATGCTTAGACATGGGGTTTTGTACCTCTTAGGTAATGCCATACTTTCCACAGGATTAACTCCTCAACAAATCGCAGAAAAAACTGCTGATAACGAATTAGATATTACTTCTTTGCCTTTTGATGATGAAGAATTAGCTCACAAAGCTCTTGAATCTTATGTTAATGCAAGTATTGAAAAAATAAGGAGCAATCGTAAGCGTAGGGAAAATTATATTGCAACTATTGGAGAAGGCTCAAAGCCTTATTTATATGTTATTGTTGCAACGGGTAATATTTATGAGGATGTAGTGCAGGCTCAAGCGGCTGCTCGTCAAGGGGCAGATATTATTGCTGTTATTCGTACCACAGGGCAATCACTTTTAGATTATGTGCCTTATGGTGCAACCACAGAAGGATTTGGAGGAACTTTTGCAACACAAGAGAACTTCCGAATTATGCGTAAGGCTTTGGATGAAGTAGGTGAAGAGGTTGGAAGATATATACGTTTATGTAATTATTGTTCAGGTTTATGTATGCCTGAAATTGCAGTTATGGGAGCCTTAGAAGGTTTGGACGTAATGCTCAATGATGCTCTTTATGGTATATTGTTCCGTGATATTAATATGCAAAGAACTCTCATTGACCAATACTTTTCAAGGATTATCAATGGTTTTGCAGGTGTTATCATAAATACAGGAGAGGATAATTATTTAACTACTGCTGATGCTTTTGAGCAGGCTCACACTGTTTTGGCTTCCGACCTTATTAATGAACAATTAGCCTTTGCAGCAGGACTTCCTGAAGAGCAGATGGGGCTTGGGCATGCTTTTGAGATGGATCCAGAGCTAAAAAATGGCTTTTTGTATGAGCTTTCTCAGGCTCAAATGACACGAGAGATATTTCCTAATGCTCCTTTGAAGTATATGCCGCCAACAAAGTTTATGACAGGTAATATATTTAAAGGACATATTCAAGATGCTTTGTTTAATGTTATTAGCATTTGGACTAATCAAGGTTTGCAACTACTTGGAATGATGACAGAGGCTATTCACACTCCATTTATGAGCGATAGATATTTGGCAATTGAGAATGCTAAATACATATTTAATAATATGAAAAGTATAGGTGAAGAAGTGGAGTATAAGAAAGGTGGTATAATTCAAACAAGAGCCCAACAAACTCTTAGCGATGCCATTGAGCTATTGGAAAAAATTGATAAGGAGAGTTTGTTTGATGCTTTGGAGAAAGGAATATTTGCAGATATTAAAAGACCTAAGAATGGAGGAAAAGGTTTAGCAGGAGTTTTTGAAAAGGATTCTCACTACTACAACCCATTTGTAAAACTAATGAAAGGAGAAATAAAATAATGAGTGGCGGATTATATTCAATGGATAAGAAAGAGTTTAGTACAGAACTAAATCTTAAAGAAGTGCGTCCTTATGGCGACACTATGAATGACGGAAAAACACAATTAAGCTTCACTCTTCCTGTTGAGTTTGGCGATGAAGCAATTGAGGCAGCAAAACAATTGATGAAAAAAATGGGCTTTGATAATCCTCAGGTTGTATTCTATAAAGAACTAACCAAGGGCTTTACTTTCTTTAATTGTTATGGCTCTTGCACGCATACTGTTGATTATACTACAATTCATGTTCCAAAGGTGGAGTCAAATGTTATGGATATGACAGAAACTGATGAGTTTATCAGGCAAAACATTGGCAGACCTCTTGTTGTTATAGGGGCAAGTACTGGAACAGATGCTCACACTGTGGGAATTGATGCTATTATGAATATGAAAGGTTATGCTGGGCATTATGGTTTGGAAAGATATGAGATGATTGATGCATTAAATATGGGCTCACAAGTATTGAACGAAGATTTTATTGCAAAAGCCATAGAGTTGAAAGCTGATGCTCTTTTAGTTTCTCAAACAGTTACTCAAAAGGATGTCCATATCAAAAACTTGGTTGAATTAGTTGAAATGTTGGAAGCAGAAGGTTTGAGAGACAAAGTAATTCTTTGTTGTGGAGGACCAAGACTTTCTCACGAGTTAGCAAAAGAACTTGGTTACGATGCAGGTTTTGGAATGAATACTTATGCAGATGATGTTGCTTCCTTTATGGCACAAGAATTTGTAAAAAGAAAAAAATAAAATATAAGATTAATATTATGGACAAGAACGAAATAAGAGAAGTTATAGCAAAGCGTGCTGCTTTGGAATTAAAAGATGGATATGTTGTGAATCTGGGAATTGGTCTTCCAACTCTTATTCCTAACTATCTTAAACCAGGAGTTAATGTTTTACTTCAATCGGAAAATGGGATAATTGGAATGGGTGCTGACCCAAAAGAAGGAGAAGAAAATAAGGAAATTGTTAATGCAGGAGGAGCATACACTTCTATTATTGAGGGAGGGGCAAGTTTCGATAGTGCAACTTCTTTTGCTATTATTCGTGGAGGGCATGTTGATGCTTCTATTTTAGGAGCTATGCAGGTTGATGAAAAAGGTAATTTGGCTAATTGGATGATTCCTGGCAAAAAGGTACCTGGAATGGGTGGAGCTATGGATTTGGTTGTTGGAGCAAAGCATGTGATTTTAGCAATGGAGCATACTGCGAAGGGAAGTCATAAAATACTTAAAGAGTGTACACTCCCACTCACTGCCAAAGGTCAAGTTAATTTAATAATTACTGAAATGGGTGTTATGGAAATTACTCCAAAAGGAATTGTTCTAAAAGAAATTCATCCAGAATTTACCATTGAGCAAGTTCAACAAGCAACAGGAGCAACATTAATAATTGCAGATGACTTAAAACCAATGCAATTATCTTAATAAGTGAAAATAAACTAAACATTAAGTATTAGCATTTAAACATAAACTTATATGGAAAAGGTATATATAGTAGCAGCAAAAAGAACTGCAATAGGAAAATTCTTAGGTTCATTATCAACAGTTCCAGTATCTCAATTTGGAGCAACAGTGGTTGAGGCTATTTTGTCAGAAACCAAGGTAAAAGCTTCTGATATAGATGAAGTTATTGTTGGAAATGTTTTAATGGCAGGTCAGCTTCAAGGTGTGGCACGACAAATCTCTGTGAATGCTGGTATTCCTTATGAGGTTCCAGCTTATGGAATCAATATGATTTGTGGTAGTGGAATGAAATCTGTTATGATTGCCTACAATTCAATTAAAGCTGGGAATTCAGACATTATTATTGCTGGAGGAGCCGAAAGTATGTCAGGTGCAGGTTTTATTATTCCAGCTACAATAAGACATGGCACCAAAATGGCTGATTTTAATGTGCAAGACCATATGATTACCGATGCTCTTACCGATGCTTTCTCTAAAATACACATGGGCATTACTGCAGAAAATATTGCAAAAGATTTAGATATTGATCGTGAAGAACAAGATGCTTTCTCCATACAAAGTCAGGAAAGAGCAATTAAGGCAATTGACGGGGGAATGTTTAAGAACGAAATTGTACCTGTTGAGATTAAGTTTAAGAAGTTTTCTAAAGTCTTCGAAGAAGATGAATTTCCAAATAGAGAAACATCATTAGAAAAACTTTCTTTCTTAAGACCTGCTTTCCAAAATCCAGGAACTGTTACCGCAGGGAATGCTTCAGGAATTAATGATGGTGCTGCCTTTTTGATGTTAGCGTCAGAAACAGCTATTAAAAAACATAATCTAACTCCATTAGTTGAGATTATATCTGTTGGTCAAGGAGGAGTTAATCCAACAAAAATGGGTTTAGGACCAGTGCCTGCAATAAAATCAGCACTAAACAAAACAGAATTGAAATTAAAAGATATAGACTTATTTGAACTAAACGAAGCATTTGCAGCTCAAGCTCTTGGTGTTCGTCAATTACTATGCCAACAACATAATGTTACTCCTGAATGGATTAATGAAAGATGTAATGTTAATGGTGGAGCAATTGCACTTGGACATCCTGTTGGAGCTTCGGGTTGTAGAATCATTGTTACTCTAATACATCAAATGTTAAGATCTAAAAAAGAGCTTGGTCTTGCCTCATTATGTATTGGAGGAGGAATGGGAACAGCTATTATTCTACGAAACATTAATTTTTAATAATAAAAATGTAATATGACGAAAATAAAAGTAGGCGAAACTTACACGCAAGAGGTTAGATATACTCAGGCAAATGTTGATATGTTTGCAAAAATATCTGGGGATTACAACCCTATTCACATTAATGCAGAATATGCTGCTAGAACTCCTTTTGGCAAACCAATTGTTCATGGATTTTTTGCAGGAGCAATTTTCTCAAAAGTTTTTGGAACACAATGGCCAGGGGAAGGAACAATTTATATGTTTCAAGATATGGCTTTCTTAGCTCCTGTTTTTGTAGAAAATGACTACATTGCTAAGTTTGAAGTAATGGAAGTTAATGAAGAAAAACATAGAGGAATTGTTAAAACTACTTTAGAAGATAAAGACGGAAAAATAATTATTTCTGGTCAAGCAAAATTAATGCACAAAGAACGTTTTTAAAATAATAAGACAATATGAAAAGATTAGAAAACAAGGTTGCTATCATTACAGGAGGAGCTTCTGGAATTGGAAGAGCAACAGCAGAAAAATTTGTTCAAGAAGGAGCACAAGTTATTATTTGGGATTTAGATGAAACAAGAGGTAATGCCTTAGCAAAAGAACTTGGAGCAAAATTTATAAAAGTTAATACTTCCAACTATAACGAAATTGAGGTAGCTGCAAAAAAAGTTAATGATGAATTTGGCAGAATTGATATTTTAATTAATAATGCAGGAATTACTCGTGATAGCACTATAAAAAAAATGACCATTGAGCAATGGCAACAAGTAATTGATGTTAATCTTTCCGGAGTTTTTTATTGCTCTAAAATAATTAGTGAATATATGGTTGCGAATGGTTGGGGAAGAATTATCAATGCTTCTTCTGTTGTTGGCCTTTATGGTAACTTTGGTCAAGCAAACTATGTTGCAACAAAGTCTGGTTTGATTGGTATGACTAAGACTTTTGCAAGAGAATTTGGTCGTAAGGGTATTACAGTTAATGCTATTGCTCCAGGATTTATTTCAACAGAAATGGTTGCTGCCATGCCTGAGGAGGTTTTGGCAGGTATGAAAGCAAAAGTGCCAATTGGACGATTGGGAGAACCAAAAGAAATAGCTAACGCTTATTGTTTTTTAGCTTCCGATGAGGCTTCTTATATTAATGGACATACTCTCAGTGTTGACGGAGGAATGACTGTTTAAGTAAAGAAATTATAAGAATGAAGGTTTTAATAATTAGAGGAGACGAGTTAAAGAATTTCTCGTCTTTTCTTTTAACTAATTAATAATACATGGATTTTAATATAACAAAACAAGAAGAACTCTTTTTGCAAATGATTAGAGAGTTCACTGAAAAAGAGATTAAACCCATTGCTGCCGAAATAGATGAACAAGAAAGATTTCCTATTGAAACAGTTGAAAAGATGGGTAAATTAGGAATTATGGGTATTCCTGTACCAAAAGAATTTGGAGGTCAGGGAGGGACTAACCAAATCTACTCAATGGCTGTTGAGGAAATTTCAAGAGTTTGTGGAACTACTGGAGTTGTCGTTTCTGCTCATACATCGCTTTGCATTGCTCCTATTTTGGAAAATGGCACCATAGAACAAAAACAAAAATACTTACCGAAGCTTTCTTCTGGAGAATGGATTGGTGCTTTTGGTCTCACAGAGCCTAATGCTGGAACAGATGCTGCAATGCAACAAACCTTTGCCGAAGATGCTGGTGATAAATGGATATTAAATGGTTCAAAGATATTTATTACTAATGCAGAGTATGCACATGTTTATATTGTTATTGCGATGACCGATAAATCGCAAGGCACAAAAGGAATTTCTGCTTTTATAGTAGAAAAAGGAACTCCTGGTTTTACAATTGGCAAAAAAGAGAAGAAGCTTGGTATTCGTGGCTCTGCAACATGCGAACTTATTTTTGAGAACTGTGAAATCCCTAAGGAAAATCTTTTAGGTAGGTTAGGAAAAGGCTTTTCTTTGGCAATGAAAACTTTGGATGGAGGAAGAATTGGAATTGCTGCTCAAGCCTTAGGTATTGCCCAAGGAGCAATGGACGAAACTGTTAAATACACCAAGGAAAGAAAACAATTCGGAAAAGCAATTGCTAAGTTCCAAAACACACAATTCCAATTAGCAGATATGGAAACTAAGGTTCAAGCCTCTCGCTTACTTGTTCGCTCAGCTGCTTTCAAAAAAGATAAAGGTGTGCCTTATTCTGTTGATGCTGCAATGGCAAAACTTTTTGCTGCTGAAACAGCTATGGAAGTAACAACTAAGGCAATTCAATTCCACGGAGGATATGGTTACACAAGAGAATACCCTGTGGAAAGAATGTTTAGAGATGCCAAGATAACTGAAATTTATGAAGGAACATCTGAGGTTCAAAGAATGGTTATTTCGGGTAATTTATTAAAGTAAAAACAAAGTAAAGATGAAAATAGTAGTTTGTATAAAACAAGTTCCAGATACAACAGAGGTAAAACTTGATCCTGTTACAGGAACTCTAATTAGAGATGGTGTTCCGAGCATTATGAATCCTGATGATAAAAGTGGATTGGAATTAGCTCTTGAACTTAAAGATAAATTTAATGCAGAGGTTACAGTTTTAACAATGGGACCTATGCAAGCAGAGGCAATTTTAAGAGAAGCTTTTGCTATGGGCGTTGATAGAGCAATTCTTCTTACCGATAGACGTTTTGCAGGAGCTGATACTCTTGCCACTTCCAACGCTTTGGCAGGAGCAATTAAGACCTTAGAATACGACTTAGTTATTGCAGGACGTCAAGCAATTGATGGCGATACTGCACAAGTAGGTCCTCAAATTGCAGAACACTTAGATATTCCTCAAGTGAGTTATCTTCAAAACTTAGAATATGATGGAAATAAGACATTCACCATTAAAAAGCAAACAGAAGATGGTTATCAAATTGTAGAAGTAGATTCTCCTTGTTTGGTTACCGTTCTTTCCACAGCTAATAACCCAAGATATATGACTGTAAAAGGAATTATGGAAGCTTACGATAAGGAAGTTGAGATTTGGTCGGCAGATAAGATTGATGTTGATGAAGCTAAACTTGGACTTAAAGGCTCTCCTACTAAGGTTAAGAAAGCCTTTACAAAGGGAGTTAAATCAGCAGGGGAAGTTTATGAAGTGGATACCGAAGAAGCAATAGGTATAATAATTAGTAAATTAACAGAAAAGTTTATAATCTAATAATATTAATATAGTAACAAAAATGAATAAAGCAGAATATAAAAATGTATTTGTCTTTGCAGAACAAAGAGAAGGAAAAATTCAAGCAGTTGCAATTGAATTATTAGGTAAAGCTCGTTCTTTGGCTGATAGTCTTGAAGAAGAAGTTTATGCAATACTTTTAGGAGGAAAAGATATTGAACAAAATGCACAAACCCTTATAGCTTATGGAGCCGATAAGGTTATTTTGGCAATGGATAAAGAATTGGAAAACTATACCACCGAAAGTTACGCACAAGCCATTACTCAAATAGTGAATCAGTATAAACCCTCAATAATTCTTCTTGGAGCAACAACCATAGGACGAGATCTAGGCCCAAGACTATCGGCACGTCTAACAACAGGATTAACTGCTGATTGTACAAAACTTGAAATCTCAGAAGAAAAAGAATTACTTATGACACGTCCTGCATTTGGAGGAAATCTAATGGCAACCATTATTTGTTCAGAACATCGTCCTCAAATGTCAACAGTTCGTCCAGGAGTTATGAAAGCAATGATAAAGGACACAAGTAGAAAGGGAGAAATAATTTCTTTTGAAATAAAGTTTAATAAAGATAAATTTAGAGTAAGAATAAAAGAAACTATTAAGGAAAAGAGCAACATGATTGACATTTCTGATGCTAAGGTATTAGTTTCAGGAGGCAGAGGAGTTGGAACAGAAAAAGGATTTAATTTCCTTAAAGAATTAGCCACAGAACTTAATGCCGAAGTTGCTGCTTCAAGAGCAATGGTTGATGCGGGGCTTGTGGAACATAAGCGTCAAGTTGGTCAAACAGGACAAACAGTAAGACCAGATCTATATTTAGCATTTGGTATTTCGGGAGCAATTCAACATGTTGCAGGAATGGAAGAAAGTGAGTTTATCGTTGCTATTAATAAAGATAGATATGCTCCAATTATGCAAATAGCCGACTTAGGTATAGTGGGTGATTGTAAGAAGATTATTCCTGCACTAATTGATAGACTTAAAAGCAGAACTAAGGAATAGAAAAATTAGATTTAATATCTACAAATCAATTAATAAAATGTTTAATTTAAAACTTAAAACTATGAAGCAATTCTTTTTATTATTAGCAGTAATGTTCTCATTTACTGGCTGCCAATCACAAGGCAAAACCATTATTGAGGCAAACCAATTACCCAAAGAGGCACAAACTTTAATTAAAACTCATTTTAGCGATTTGACCATTCAAACAATATTTCAAGAGAAAGACTTTATGTCAAAAGAATATGAAGTAATCTTTACCGATGGAACAAATATTGATTTTGACAAAAAAGGGAAATGGGAACAAATTGAGAAAAAGAATGGAGTACCTCAAGGAATTATACTTCCATCAATCAACACATACATCAAGACAAAACATCCTGAAGCCTTTGTTGTAAAGATAGACAAAGAGAAAAAAGGATATGATGTTGAGCTAAACAATAAAATAGAAATTAAATTTGGAAGCAAAGGAGAATTTCTAAGATATGACGACTAACTCTCTTAACCTTCGGTAATTAAAGTTCAGAGAACAATACTTAACTTATAAGGGCGGATAATTTCGCCCTTATTTTTTTACTTAATATTTGGTAGGTATGATAGAATAATGAATTATAACTTCTATCCATAAATATTCATTCTAATAAAGGTAATTCATAAATCAACCTAATCAAATATTAATCTCGTAGAATCAAATTCTAATTTACTGGAATTTGATTCTAATTTATTGAAACTTGATTCTAATTTGAGGATATTTTTTAGTATTACTCCCCTACTTTATACCCTTAATTCTATTTGACTTTCAAATGCTATAAAGCTTAATTTACTTTTGTTGTGCAAATGTTGTGCAAGTGCGTTTCTCTTTGTTATCCTGCTAGGACTCGAACCCAGAATAAATGAACCAGAATCATCTGTGTTACCATTACACCACAGGACAATGTTATTGTAGGTAAATTATGTAATACCTTTTAAAACAAAACGCAACATATATTTAATTAATACGTTGCGTCTTTACTTTGTTATCCCGCCAAGATTCGAACTTGGAACGTATGAACCAAAATCACATGTGTTACCATTACACCACGGGACAATCCATTTCGTTTGTTTGCGGATGCAAAAGTAATACATTTTTCTAAATTGGCAAACTTTTCATTATTTTTTTTACCTTTGCAACTATAATATATAAATATATGCAAGCCGAAAAAATCATTGAAATAAGGGATTTAAGAATTTCTTTTCTACGAGAAAAACAATACTATGAAGTAGTTAGCGGAATTAGTTTTGAGATTCATAAAGGAGAAATAGTAGGTTTGGTTGGTGAAAGTGGTTCAGGAAAAAGCGTTTCTTCTTTGGCAATTATGGGGCTTTTGCCTAAGAAATATTCTAAAATAAATGGTGGAGAGATTCTTTTTTATCAAAATACAGAGGATAAACCTGTCAATTTAGCATCTTTAAAAGAAAGTGAGCATAGGCTTTTTAGGGGTGATAGAATTGCAATGATTTTTCAAGAACCTATGACTGCTCTCAATCCTGTTCAGAAATGTGGTAAGCAAGTCTTGGAGATGATTCTAAATCATAATGATAACCTTTCAAAAGATAAGGCTAAGATACGAGTTCTTGAACTATTTAAAGAAGTTCTTTTACCTGACGTTGAAAGGGTTTTTAATAGCTATCCTTTTGAGCTTTCTGGCGGACAGAAGCAAAGGGTTATGATTGCAATGGCTCTTAGTTGCAATCCTGACCTACTAATTGCTGACGAACCTACAACAGCCTTAGATGTAACAGTTCAAAAGGCTATCTTAGATTTATTGAAATCTCTTCAAAAGAAATATGGTATTGGCATTTTATTTATTACTCACGATTTGGGAGTTATTAAACATATTGCCGACAGAGTAATTGTGCTTTATAGAGGAGAAATTGTTGAGCAAGGCGATATTGATAAGGTTTTCTTTAATCCACAACACTCCTACACCAAAGGGCTCTTGGCTTCTCGCACTCCAATAGGTGAGCGTCCAAAACGTTTACTCACAGTTGCAGATTTCTTAGACAACAAAACGCCACAAATAGAACTAATCAGCAATAAGGAAAGGCAAGCCATACATAATAATTTATATTCTCAGCCTCCTATACTTTGTGTTAAGGATTTAAGCGTTGAGTATGTAATAAGTAAAAACCTTTTGGGGAAAATAAAGAAAAAAGTTACCGCAGTCAATAAGGTTAGCTTTGACCTTTATAAAGGAGAAACCTTAGGTTTAGTTGGCGAAAGTGGTTGTGGAAAAACAACTATTGGAAGGGCTATCCTACAACTCATAGAGGCAAATAGCGGTCAGATTCTCTTTAAAGGAACTTTGCTCAATCAGACCAAAGGCAAGCATTTGCGTGATATAAGAAAGAGTATTCAAATTATTTTTCAAGATCCTTACTCTTCGCTCAACCCTCGTTTAACTATTGGAGAGGCTATCCAAGAACCGATGCGTGTGCATAACTTATACAAGAGTGAGAAAAAGAGAAAAGAAAAAGTATTATCTCTTTTGGAGAAAGTAGGCTTGGAAGCCTCACATTACGATAGGTATCCTCATCAATTTTCAGGGGGACAGCGTCAAAGGATAGGCATTGCCCGCTGCTTAGCTTTAAATCCTGAAATTGTAATTTGCGATGAAAGTGTTTCGGCATTAGATGTTTCGGTTCAAGCACAGGTTCTCAACTTACTCAACGACCTTAAAAAAGACTTTGGATTTACTTATATATTTATCTCTCACGATTTGTCTGTTGTGAAATATATGTCCGATAGAATGATTGTTATGCAAAAAGGAAATATAGTTGAATTAGGAGAAGCCGATACTATATACTCTTCTGCCCAATCCCCTTACACCAAAACGCTTATTGCAGCAATTCCTACCTAATATTATTCCCCAATAATTAGTTTCTAATATCCTCAAAAACGCTTCTTAGTTTCTTTTTCTTTAATAAAAGATCCATTCATCAAAAAAACAATTAATAATATTATCTCTTAATTCAAAAAACTTTATAATTTTGCACCACTTAATTTTAATATATATAACAATAAATGGAAGTAAAAAATAAAACCATAGATTTCACTAATTCTGAAATCGCTTTTAAAGACAAATCCAACACTTCTCTTAGAGAGGCGTATTTACTTTTTAAGGTAATGAACAATCCTTTTATGGTAAAAACAGGAAAAAAATTAGTGAATTTTGCTTTTGCAATTCGTTTTCCTGTAGAAGGAATAATTCGTAAGACTATTTACAAATATTTTGTTGGAGGTAGAACAATTGAAGATTGTGCTAATACTATTGACAAGCTTTCAAAAAGAAAGGTTGATACTATTTTAGATTACGCAGCAGAAGGCGAAGAAGAAGATAAGCTATTTGATAGAGTATGCGACGAGGTAATTAAAACCATTGAATTTGCTCAAAACAACCAGCACACCCCTTTTAGTGTATTTAAAATAACCGGCTTAGCACGAAAAGACCTTTTGGTTAAGGTAAGCGAAAAAGCCACTCTAACTCCTGAGGAAACAAAAGAATATCAAAGAGTTTATGACAGAGTAAATAAAATCTTCACAAAGGGTTACGAGCTTGGCGTTCCGGTTTTAGTTGATGCAGAGGAAACATGGATACAACCTGTTTTAGATGATTTATTCTTGGAATTTATGATAAAATATAATAAAGAAAAGGCAATTGTTCAAAATACCTATCAAATGTATTGCCACTACAATATTAACACTTTAAAAGAACATCATAAAATTGCCTTAGATAATGGAGTGAAATTTGGCTTAAAGATTGTTCGTGGAGCATATATGGAAAAGGAAAGGCAAAGAGCCAAAGACAAAGGCTACCCTTCTCCTATCCAACCCGATAAAGCTTCAACCGATAGAGATTTTGATGCTATCATTCGTTATATGGTAGATAATGTGGATACAATTGACTTTATGGTTGCAACACATAACGAAGAGAGTTCTGAACTTCTGGCCTCTTTAATTGAACAAAAGAACCTTGAAAAGAAACATCCATCAATTTATTTTGCACAACTCTATGGAATGAGTGACCATATAACAAACAACCTTTCAGAAAAAGGCTATAACGTTGCAAAATACGTTCCTTATGGAGCTGTAAAAACTATGATGCCTTATCTTTTCCGCCGTGCAGAAGAAAATTCTTCAGTAAAAGGGCAGTCTTCTCGTGAACTTCGTTTAATAGAGCAAGAAATTAAAAGAAGAAAAAACGCATAAGAATATCTATTAATTAAAAGATTAAGAGAATAGATAGGATTTCAAAACTAATTAAGTTTTACTTCAATTTAAACAAGGATTATTTTCCTTAAAATAGAAATTAATCTAATCAAAAGATAAATTATTAGAATCAAGAGATAATTTATTAGAATCAAAAGATAGAAAATTAGAATCAAATTCTAAGAAAATAGAATAAAGTTTCATTTTTCTAACTTAAATTTATGTGGTTTTATGTTTTAGAAAAATATATTTGCCTACACCTTATGCCTTGTCTTAATTAAATATTAGTCAATTATGAGTAGTTTTTTAGTTAATAGATAAGAGAATTGGTGATAAATAAAAGAAAATTCCTATATTTGCAGTTTGCAAGGTGCTCCTCAATTTATTGGTTTTGGAGCGATGTTGAACGAATATAATTATTTATGTTAGAAATTGATGTAAGCTCTGAGATAGGACATTTAGAAGGAGTTATCTTACACAAACCAGGAATTGAAATCGAACAAATGATTCCTGATACTATTGAGAAGTGTCTATATAGTGACCTTTTGAATTTGAATATTGCACAAAAGGAATACTATTATTTTGAAAAGGTATTATCAAAATGGACAAAAACCTTTCAAATTATGGATCTTCTTGCAGAAATCCTAAAAGATGAAGATGTAAAATTAAATTTGGTTAATGAAGTTTTGGAACAAGAAAGAAAGCCTCGTTTGGCTGAAGAATTGCTTTCTATGGATCCAAAGGAATTAGCAAGAGTGCTTATTGAAGGATTTAAAGATGAGCTATCTCCTTTGTATAATTTGTTTTTTACTCGTGATGCTACTTCAACAATATACAATGAGGTCTTAATTCACTCTATGCAGTTTAAGGTAAGGGCAAGGGAAAGCATTATAATGGACTACATATTTGAACATTATTTTAAAGGCATAACTTTTAGTCCAAGTAACTATTCTGCAAGAGCAAATACCGAAGGTGGTGATGTTTTAATTGCCAATGAAGATGTGCTACTTTTGGGTAATGGTATCAGAAGTAATAAACGAGGTATTGACTTTTTGATTGAATATTATTCTAAAATTAAGCCTAAGTTCAATATCTTAATTCAAAAGCTTCCTCATTCTCCTGAGTCATTTATTCATTTAGATATGGTCTTTACATTTTTAGATAAAGATAAATGTATGGTTTATGAGCCTTTGATGGTTCAGAATAAAGATGGATTTGAGGTTATTCATATTAAGATTGATAATGGTAAGGTTACCTATCATTACAAGCCTAACTTTATGGAAGGTTTAAAGGATTTGGGATTTGATCTTGAACCAATTAATTGTGGTGGAGAGGATAGATTGTATCAGGATAGGGAACAATGGCATTCGGGAGCAAACTTCTTTTGCTTGGGAGAAGGAAAAATAATTGGCTATTCAAGAAACACAAATACAATTAATGCGTTAAATAAGGCAGGCTTTGCAGTTTTAAAGGCGGAAGATATTTGTAATGAGAAGGTCAATATGAATGATTATAACCGTTTTGTTGTTACAATTGATGCTGCTGAGTTACCTCGTGGTGGAGGTGGTGCAAGATGTATGACTATGCCAATTAGAAGAACTAAGGTAAATTGGTAGAATGCGACACTATGTTAGTATTATGAAATACTTAAAGTAAAGAAAATTAAAGAGAGAATTAATAAATAACAATTATTTAATACATTAGAATAAATGAGGAAATATTCTTTAATCAATAATATCTTGGGTTGGGTGGTTTTCCTAATTGCAAGTATAGTTTATTTAGTTACGGCTGAACCTACTGCTTCGTGGTGGGATTGCGGTGAATACATTGCAACTGCATATAAGTTACAAGTTGGGCATCCTCCTGGGGCTCCTACTTTCCAGCTCTTTGGAAGGATATTTTCTTTATTTGCTGGTGGTGATGTAACAAAGGTTGCCTATATGATTAATGCAATGAGTGCTATTTGCAGTGGATTAACAATTCTAATGCTATTTTGGACAATAACCATGCTTGCAAAAAAACTTATTGCTAAAACTCAAGAGATTAAAACCTCTCAAATGATAGCAATATTTGGAAGTGGTATTGTTGGAGCCTTAGCCTATACTTTCTCCGATACTTTTTGGTATTCAGCAGTTGAGGGTGAGGTTTATGCAATGAGTTCTTTCTTCACAGCATTAGTCTTTTGGGCTATTTTGAAGTGGGAAAGCCAAGCTGATGATGTGCATAACCTTCGTTGGATTATTCTAATCACATTCTTAATTGGCATTTCGATTGGGGTTCACTTGCTTAATTTACTTGCTATTCCAGCAATGGCTTATGTATTCTACTTTAAGAAATATCCTAATACAACTAAAAAAGGAGTAATTTGGGCAGGTATTATATCTCTTGTAATGGTTGCCATAATTCTTTATTTTATTGTTCCAATGATTGTTTCTTTGGCAGGAAAGTTTGAGATATTCTTTATAAATTCAATAGGATTACCTTTCAACTCTGGAACAATTATATTCTTTGCTCTACTGATTGGACTAATTGCTTGGGGATTAAAATACTCTAAGAAGAAAGCAAAACCAATATTAAATACTATTGTACTTTCATTTTTATTCCTTTTGATTGGTTATTCCACGTTTCTCATATTAGTTATTCGTGCTAATGCGAATACTCCTATAAATGAGAATGCACCAAAAGATGCTGTTGCTTTGCTTACATACCTTAATCGTGAACAATATGGAGATACTCCTTTGCTTTATGGACAATACTATACTGCCAGAGCAATTGGTCAAGAAGAAGGTTCTCCTAAATATATAAAGGATAAAGATATTAAGAAATATATTAAAGTTCGTACAGGAGGAAAGGCAGAGTTTAATCCAAACGATTGCACTGTTTTTCCAAGAATGTATTCTCCTGATGAAGGACGAAAACATATTACATACTATAAATATTGGGCAGGAATTAACGGAGATAGAAAACCAACCTTTTCAGAGAACTTAAAATACTTCTTCCGCTATCAAGTAAACCATATGTATTGGCGTTATTTTATGTGGAATTTTGCAGGAAGGCAAAACGATATTCAAGGCTTTGGACTAAATCATTCTAACTTTGACTCCGAATCAAATGGAACAAAAGATTTACTATATGGTAATTGGATTTCTGGTATTAGCTTTATTGATAATATGCGTCTTGGTCCACAAACAAACCTTCCTAATGAAATGGCAAATAATCCTGCTAAAAACAAATTATACCTCCTTCCTTTACTGCTTGGAATAGCTGGACTAATTTATCAATTCCAAAAAGACAAGAAAGATGCTTTTGTTGTATTCTTACTCTTCTTTATGACAGGGCTTGCAATTGTTTTATATCTAAACCAGCCTCCTCAACAGCCAAGAGAAAGAGATTATGCTTATGCAGGCTCGTTCTATGCTTTTGCAATTTGGATTGGCTTAGGCGTTTATGGAATTTATGATTGGTTAAAGAAAATCAAGATATCTGATAATATAAAAGCAATATCTGTTTCACTATTCTGCCTTATTGCAGTGCCAATACTAATGGCTTTTCAAAATTGGGACGATCACGATAGAAGCGGTAGATATATGGCAAGAGAATTTGCAAGAAACTATTTAGAAAGTTGCGAAAAAGATGCAATACTAATAACATTTGGCGACAACGATACCTTCCCTCTTTGGTATGTTCAAGAGGTTGAAGGAGTGCGTCCAGATGTTAGAATACTAAATTTCACTCTTTCTGGAATGCATTGGTATGTTGAACAACTTTATAGCAAGATTTACGACTCAGAAAAAGCTCCTTTTACTCTTCCAAAAGAATATTATGGTATTAGCTTAGACCATTCTCTTGTATATCCTGAAAGCGGTGAAGTTGTGGAGTTAAAAGATGCTTTAAAACGTTTTACTTACGACCCTAAAACAACTACTTTCTCAAATATGGGCGATTCTGTAAAAGTGTTATTGAACAATAGCTTTAAGATAACCTCAGGAGAGAATGTATTTTCGTTTACTATCCCATTAGACGAACAACAAAGAATGCGTTATTTACAAAGAAACGAATTGATGTTATTAGATATACTTGCAACTAATGCTTTCAAGCGTCCTATATACACAATGAGTCCTCAGTATTTCGCAAATATTATCCCTAATATTAACGATTATATTAAACAAGAAGGTATTGTTTATAGGATAATGCCAACAATGGAAAGAGGAAGTTTAGACATAGACAAAACATATAATTTGTTTATGAATAAGTTCCAATGGGGTGGAATAAATAATCCTAACACATATCTTGAAGATGCAGTTACAGTGAATAATACTCGTAATATGCGTCAGCAATATATGAATCTTGCAAAAGGACTTACCCAACAAGGAGAGAAAACAAAAGCATTGCAGGTATTAGATAAGGCTCTTTATCATTTCCCTTCCTCAAAGATATATTTTGATAAGTATGACTTACAGCTTGCAGCTCAATTTTGTGATGCAGGAAACATAAAAAAAGGAGAAGAAATATTTAATCAGGTTACCGACTTATACATTAATAATTTAAAATATTTTAATAGGTTTAATGGTAAAAAAGCCAGAAGTGTTGCCAGTGCAAGAACTGAAGCTCTTCAAGTACTTGCCTTAATTAGCTCCTATGCAAAAAATTATAACTTCCCTGCAATACAAACCAAAATTAATTCCATACCAGAAATGGCTTCTCTGATGGAGGAGCAAGAACTTCAAGATGAGTACAACAGCACAGTAAACAATATTAATATAGCAGTTCAGCTTGCAAGAAATGGAAAGCAAGAAGAAGGTGCTAATCAATTGATAGCTTCCTTAGGAATTATTGAAAAACTACTCCAAGCTAAATCTCAAGAACTTCGCGAAAGGGGAACTGAGCTTTTGATGTTTGTTTATTCAAATGCGATGAACCATCAATTGAAAACAGTGGAAGAGAAAATAATGTCAAATCCTACCCTAAGCAATGTTATTCAGGTTATGATGAGACAACAACAAGCACAAATGCAAGTACAAAATCAAAACACTAATGCTCCTGGCATTAATTTTTAACTTAATTTGAAACAAATAAAGTATGAATATTGAAGTATTAAAGTCAAAGATACATCGTGCAGTTGTAACAAGAGCTAATCTTCATTATATTGGAAGCATAACCATTGACGAAGACTTAATGGATGCAGCCAATATAATTGAAAACGAAAGAGTATATATCTTTGATATAAATAATGGAGAGCGTTTTGATACTTATGTAATAAAGGGCGAAAGAGGTTCTGGTGAAATAGGTATTAATGGGGCTGCTGCAAGAAAGGTGCAAGAAGGAGATTTGGTTATAATAGTGTCTTATGCTACAATGGAATTTGAACAAGCAAAAAGACATAAACCAATTGTATTATTCCCACAAAACAACAAAGTTTAAACCTCTTCAAAAAGCAATTTAAAATCTTTAAAATTAACTTGAAGAATTTAAATCTTTATTATAGAAAATGAAGAAAGCACTTAGGATAATTTTCTTTTTTGCAATAGGCATTGCTTTTATATGGTGGTTTGTATCCAAACTAACCAGCACAGAAATTGACCAAATGCTGTTATCTTTTTCTAACGCAAACTATTTATGGTTCGTTATTGCAATTTTGGTCAATATTTTTTCTGTATTCATAAGAACCAAACGCTGGCAACAACTCCTACAACCAATGGGTTATAACCCTCGTTTATTACCCACTTTTCTTTCAGTTATGAGTGGCTATTTAGCCAACTTAGCAGTGCCTCGCTTAGGAGAAATAGTGCGTTGCGGATTGCTAAAACAAAAAGAAAAGGTGCCTTTTGACAAAGCCATAGGTACAGTTATAGTAGAAAGAGCAATTGACTTGATACTCTTTCTTCTAATACTCTTACTTGCTTTATTTTTGGAATTTAACTACATTAAAGATTATATATATAATAATTTCAGTCAGACAATCAACTTTGATAACCTAAAAAACTATATACTCTATTTCCTTTTATTTTTAGTATTAGTTAGCATATTATTATATGCGTTCAGAAAAAAGATAGCCAATACAAAGTTCTACAAAAAGATAATAGAATTCTTAAAAGGATTACTTGAAGGCTTGAAATCTATACTCAAACTTAAAAACCCCCTACTCTTTATCTTCAATTCCGTTTTCATTTGGTTCTTATGGATACTCGGTACGTATATTATCTTTTTATGCTTTGACCAAACAGAACATTTATCATTCAAAATAGCAATTATTACAACAGTTTTAGGTTCAGTAGGGCCAATGCTAACACCAGGAGGAATTGGTATATTCCCTGCCATAATTGCAGAAACACTTGTCATTTATCTTATTGCGAAACCTATTGGTTATGCAGCAGGTTGGCTCTTATGGATAGTTTCTCAATTAGGAGCAGTAATCTTAGGCTTAGCAGGTTTTATTTATTTTGTACAAAACAAGAAAAGCAATGAAAGAGATACAGAAAATACAATCTAAGATATATAATTTAGATGAACTAAAAAATAAAATCCTTTGTTGGCAAAAGGAAAACAAAAAAATAGTCTTTACCAATGGTTGCTTTGATATAATCCATAGAGGACACGTTGATTATTTGGCAAAAGCGAAAGACCTTGGGGACATATTAATTATTGGCTTAAACACCGATAGTTCAGTAAGAAATATTAAAGGAATAACTCGCCCCATTCAAGACGAAGAATCGCGAGCCATTATATTAGCTTCCATGCAATTTGTTGATGCCATAGTTTTCTTTTCTGATCCAACCCCCTACTCTTTAATTAAAGAAATAGTACCCGATGTATTAGTAAAAGGAGCTGATTATAAGAAAGAAGATATTGTAGGCTATGACATAGTAACTGCAAAAGGCGGACAAATTATTACAATAGAATTTCTTGAAGGCTACTCCACAAGTAATATTGAAAGAAAAATTCTTACAGAAAAGAAATAGAGAATAGGTGCAATTTCTAATAAAAGTAAGAAAAATTATGGCAAAACTTACAGAAATAAAGACTAAGGAAAATGAAACTTCGGTTATGGAGTTTCTTACTAAGGTTGAAGATGAGCAAAAGAGAAAAGACTCTATTGAGATATATAATCTAATGCACAAAATCACAAAACAAGAAGGTAAAATGTGGGGAGATTCTATTATAGGCTTTTATAAATATGTTGTAACCTCACCCTCTGGAAGGAGTGTTGAGTGGTTTAAGGTGGGATTTTCTCCAAGGAAAAACTATATCTCACTTTATTTACACGCTATGCAATATGAAGAAGAAGCCCATAAACTTGCACAACAATTAGGTAAGGTAAAATTGGGTAAGGGTTGTATTAATATCAAGCGAATAAGTGATATTAACACCGAAATTCTAACTCAATTAATCACTCTCTCTGTTTAACATTCTTGAATTCTCTTAATCCAATAAAATATATCATATAAGGCCATATTTCATCTCCCTTTGCATTGGGATACATTCCAATATTTGATGTTTCCTTATACTCCCCTTCTTCTTCCGTTTGAATTTCTGAAGTGTAATTTAAGATTTTATCTGTATAGTTTTTCATTAGTAAATGTATTTTCATATTTTTTTCCCTTTCTTCTTCTGTTTCTCCACTAGTACCTAAACAAAAATAAAAACTTATAGTATTCTCATCTCCATCTTCTGCAAATAATGAATCCAATTCCCAAGGATTAACTATTTCTTGAAAACTCTCAAATGCAATTACTGAATAATCATAATTAATTGAATCAACACTAATAAGTTTAATTGTAAATTTACTTCCTATTGGAAATGAAAAACCATTGGAGGGTTCAGAAGGTAATTCTTGTGAATAAACAACTCCACTGAATAAACAAATAAATATAATAATAATTCTTTGCATTTTAATCATATAATTAATGTGTAAATAAATCTATATCATGAAAATTATAAAGTATTATGGAAGATATAAAATTAGAATCAAGAGATAATTAATTAGAATCAAGTTTCAGTAAATTAAAATCAAGTTTCATTAAAATAGAATCAAGAGTTAATAAATTAGCTTAAAGAAGCATTGTTTTAACTCTTTTTAGTGCGGAAATAAACTCATCTATCTCCTCTTTTGTTGTGTAAATCCCAAACGAAACTCTTGCTGTGCCTACAATATTATAATGCTTCATTACTGTTTGTGCACAATGATGCCCTGTTCTAATTGCAATGCCTAATTGGTCTAAAAGTGTTCCAACATCAAAAGGATGAATATCTTTTAGATTGAAAGAAAGGGAGCCTACTTTCTTTTTGGGTGTACCATATATTATTACATCTTTTAGCTCTGAAATTCTCTCAGTAGTGTATTCCATTAAGAAGTTTTCGTGATTTTCTATAAATTCGAAACCTATTCTATTAACGTAGTCTATGGCTTCTTTTAGACCTAATACATCAGCTACAGAAGGTGTTCCTGCTTCAAACTTATAAGGTAAATCATTAAAGGTTGTTCCTTCAAATGATACTTCCTTTATCATCTCTCCTCCTCCGTGATATGGAGGCATTTGTTCTAAGTATTTTCTCTTGCCATAAAGTACTCCTATTCCCATTGGAGCATATAGTTTATGTCCTGAAAAGGCATAGAAGTCGCAATCTAATTCTTGAACATCTACTTTGAAATGAGGCACTCCTTGTGCTCCATCTATCAATACAGGTATTCCTTTTTTGTGTGCTAATTCTATAATTTCTTTAATTGGATTAACTGTTCCTAAGGCATTAGAAACATGGGTTAGTGCTACTAATTTGGTTTTGCTATTAAGTAAGGTTTTAAATATTTCTATATCTAATTCTCCATTATCTTTGAATGGAAGAACTCTTATCTTGAAATGCTTTCTGTCTTGTGCTAATTGCCAAGGAACTATATTGGAATGATGCTCCATTTCCGAGACAATTATTTCATCGTTTTCGTTTACAAATTTCTCACAAAACGATGCAGCTACAAGATTTATGCTTTCTGTGGTGCCTCTTGTGAAAATGATTTCTTCATGTTCTTTTGCGTTAAGGAAGTTTTGTAGTGTTATTCTTGCTTGTTCAAATTCATTGGTGGCTTTTTGGCTTAGAGTGTGTACTCCTCTATGAACATTGGAATTAAGATTAAGATAATAATTGCTCATTTTCTCAATAACTTGAATGGGTTTTTGAGTTGTTGCTGCATTATCTAAATATATCAAGGGCTTATTATTGACTTTCTGATAAAGTATTGGAAAGTCTTTTCGTATTTCTTCTATAGTCATAATGTTTTCTATTATATATTCTCACATATTTTTGATTTGTTTTCTTCTATGTCTTTATATGTGGAGAAGTGTTTTAGGATAAGTTAAAGTATAAGAATAGTCAGACTAAATGCTTTTAGATTGCTATGGTATCTTTCCAAAGAACTAATTCAGGGATTTCAATCATATTCTTAACGTAGTGAAATTCTAAATTCTCTAAGTATTCTTTTGAAATATCTTCTATATCTCTGCGGTTTTGTTCTGAAAGAATTATATCGGTTATGTTTGAACGCTTGGCTGCAAGTATTTTTTCTTTTATGCCACCAACAGGAAGCACTTTTCCTCTAAGGGTTATTTCGCCTGTCATTGCATAATTGGATTTAACCTTTCTTTGTGTAAATATGCTAACCATAGCTGTAAACATTGTAATTCCTGCTGATGGTCCATCTTTTGGCGTTGCTCCTTCTGGAACATGAATATGTAGGTTTACTTCTTCAAATTTTGTTGATTCAATGCCTAACTTATCGGAATTAGCTTTTAGGTATTCGTATGCCAATGTGGCAGATTCTTTCATAACATCGCCTAAGTTTCCTGTAAGAGATAAAGTTCCTTTACCCTTACTTGTAGATGCTTCTATAAATAGAATTTCTCCTCCAACCTGTGTCCAAGCGAGGCCTGTAACAACTCCTATTGAGTCTTCTTCTAAGTGCATATCGTGGTCGGAGGTTGGAAGTCCTAATATTTTTTCTAACTCTTCTGGTTTTATGGTTTTTGAATATGCTTCTTCTTTTGCTAATTGAACGGCACGGTATCTTACAATCTTGGCAATCATCTTTTCTAATTGACGAACGCCTGACTCTCTTGTGTATTCATTTATTACTCTTGAAAGCACCTGGTCAGAAATTGTCAATTGACTTTTCTTCATTCCATGTTCTTTTATTTGCTTTGGAATTAAGTGTCTTTTGGCTATTTCTATCTTTTCTTCAAAAATATATCCTGGAATATTAATTACCTCCATCCTATCTATTAATGCTGGTTGAATGGTATTAAGTGTGTTTGCTGTTGCCAAAAACATCACTCTCGAAAGGTCATAATCTATATCAAGGTAATTGTCATGAAAGGCTGTATTTTGCTCTGGGTCTAATACTTCTAACATTGCTGCCGAAGGATCTCCATTAACTGTCATTCCAGAAACCTTATCTATTTCATCAAGTACGAATACAGGATTAGATGACTGAGCTTTATTAATGGATTTAAGTATTCTCCCTGGCATAGCTCCAATATAAGTTTTTCTGTGTCCTCGAATCTCACTCTCATCATTTAATCCTCCTAATGCCATACGTATGTATTTTCTTCCAATGGCTTTTGCTATTGATTTACCTAATGATGTCTTACCCACACCAGGAGGACCAACAAGGCAAAGTATTGGAGAACGCATATCACCTTTTAGCTTCAATACTGCAAGGTATTCAATTATCCTTTCCTTAACTTTTTCCAATCCATAATGGTCTGTATCTAAAACTTTTTTTGCTTTAAATAAATCAAAATTATCTTTTGTGTAATCGTGCCAAGGAAGATCTACCATAAAGTTCAAGTAATTCAACTGAACAGAATAATCAGGTGAACTACTATGCATTCTTTCTAATTTTGAAAGTTCTTTTTTAAAGACTTCTTCTGTTTCATTACTCCAATGCTTTCCTTTAGCCTTTGCCGTCAGTTCATCAATTGCCTGTTCGGTTGGAGAGCCTCCCAGTTCTTCTTGAATAGTTTTTAATTGTTGATTGAGGAAGAAATCTCTTTGCTGCTTATCTAAGTCTGTGGATACTTTCTTTTGTATCTGCATCTTTACTTCTTGCATTTGGATTTCTTTGCTAAGAATAGCAAGCACCTTAGTTGTTCTTCTTGTAAAATCGTTTATTTCTAAAATTTTTTGCTTCTCATCAAGAGGAATATCTAAATGAGCAGAAATATAATTTAGTAAGAAATAAGGATTCTCAATATTTTGGATTGCAAAGGTTAAATCGGTAGGTAAATTAGGAGTTAGTTTGATTAGCTTTAAGTAAATATCTTTCATTGCTGCAACTAATGCAGTTGCATTTTTAGGGATTTCTTTTGCATCATCGGTATTAGGGCTTACCTTGCCAAGCCAATAATTTTCCGTTTGTATTAATGATTCTAAACGAAATCTATCTAAGCCCTGTATTATCACCATTGTTGTTCCATCAGGCATATTTAATGTTCTGACAATACGAGCAACAGTTCCTACTTTGTACAAATCATCTATATCCGGGTCATCTACATCATTCTTTTGTGCAACGACTCCTATTATTAGTTTTTTTTTGTAGGCTTCTTTTATAAGTTTTATAGATTTTTCTCTTCCAGCAGTAATAGGCATTACAACACTTGGAAAGAAAACATTACCTCTTAAAGGTAAAATAGGCAAATCAGAAGGTAGTTCATTAATGCCAAAATTTATTGCATCATCTTCTGTTAATAAAGGAATGAATTCAGGCTCCCCTGCAATCAATTTTGAGAATTCAATCATTTTTTGGTCAAACATATTATCTTAGCTTCTTATTTTTAAAAGTTAAGTTGAACACATGCGACAGTATATTTTTATCTTCTTGACTCATAACCATTTCTCTTCGTTCCATCATTCTATCTGCAACTTCAAGGGCTTTATCCAAATCATAAAGTTTCAAGCCAACGTTGGTTCCTCCCCAAGCAAAAGATGGAATAAAATTTCTTTGGTATCCTGCTCCAAATATATTGGAGCTTAATCCAACCACTGTACCTGTGTTAAACATTACATTAATTCCACACTTAGAATGGTCTCCAAAAAATGTACCACAGAAAGTCTGTCCTGTTGATACAAAAGTATTTTTTTCAATATCCCAAATCCTTACCTCTTCATATGTATTCTTTAAGTTTGAGGCGTTAGTATCAGCTCCAATATTACACCATTCCCCTATGACAGAATGTCCGATAAATCCATCATGAGCTTTATTTGAATAGCCAAAAATGACAACATTGGCTAATTCTCCACCCACCTTTGCATAAGGTCCTAATGTTGTTGCTCCGTAAATCTTAGCATTTAATTTTAATACCGCATTATCACACATAGCAAAAGGACCTCTAACAACGCTTCCTTCCATTATTTCTGCATTTTTACCGATATAAATTGGTCCTTCTGTTGCATTTAAAGAAGCACATTCTATCTTTGCACCCTCTTCAACGAAAATATTTTCAACTCCAATCACACTATTAGTTGAGCTAAGAGATTTACTCTGACGATTCTTTGTTATTAATTCAAAATCTTCTCTTATTGCTCTATCATTAAGAACATAAATATCCCAAATATTATTTAATTTGATAAAGTCTTGTGGAACTTCTATCTTGTCGGTATCCTCAGTCTCTGAAATAAAGCCTTCTTTTGACTTATGCATAGCAATAATAAAATCATTGCAAATAACTACTTGGTTTAATTCTAAATTCTTTATTATATCAACTAATTTTGGTGTGGGACACACAGACCCATTAATCAAAATCATAGAATCGGTGAATTCAATTGGAAACTTTGTTGAAAGGTATTCCTCAGTTAAGGTTGAAGTTTTCTCACCTAAATACTTTTCCCATTTTTCTCTAATTGTTAAAATCCCTATTCTAATATCGCAAACAGGTCTAATGTAAGTAAATGGTTTTAATGCTTTTCTTGAAACGTCATCAAATAGAATGTAGCTCATAATGAAAATGTATTTGAAATTATTATTAATACAACGCAAATGTACACATTTTGTTTCAAAAAATAAGTATTTATCTGAAATTTATTTTACAACAAAAAAGTCCAATCAAAATTGACTGGACTTTTAGCAATACTTAATTATATGTATTTATTTGTTTTCTTTACGGTTTTTGTACTTATTCATAAACTTATCAACACGTCCAGCAGTGTCCACAAGTTTAACTTTTCCTGTGAAGAAAGGATGTGAAGTATTGGAAATTTCCATCTTGATTAAAGGATATTTAACTCCATCAATTTCTATTTCTTCTTTTGAATTAGCACAAGATTTTGTAATAAATACTTCGTCATTGGACATATCCTTGAATGCACAAAGACGATAATTTGTTGGGTGAATGTTTTTTTTCATTATATCTTATGTATTTGCCGTTTATCCATTAACATAAACGGATTTGTTAATTAATTTAATTCATTTAAGCGTGCAAAGATAGGATTATTTTTTTAATTAGAATAAATTTATTTGTTTTTTATTTTTCTTCCTTCTTTGAAGAATCAATCAAAACCTTCAATTTAGCTTCCTCTAATGCAATTTCTTTTCTTGCGTGTTCCATCTTCTTTTCAAACTCTGCCTTTAAGATATCGGCTTGTTTAGAAGAAGCCAAGAAGCCAAGATTATTCTCCCAAAGATTTAAATCATCTTTTAGTTTCTGTATCTTATCCTGTAAAAACCTTTTTTCTTTAGATACAGCCCTATCATCATTGCTGTTTAAAACTCTATCTTTGAAGGAACTTAACTGAAACTCTCTTGCATCAATCTGCAATTTCTCAAAATGAGCATTTATGGCAGAACGAAACTCCTTTTGCAAACGTTCCTTTTCACTTACTGCAACATAACCTATCTCTGACCATTGCTTTTGAAATTCTTTAATTGCAGAAAGGTTATCTTCTTTATTATCTCCAAATTGAAACTCTTTAACAGCCTTAATTAAAGTTTCTTTCTTTACTAAATTCTCTGCTTCGCTTTCACGAGAAGATGCAAAGAATGCTGATTTGTTTGCAAAGAAAGTATCGCAAGCAGAACGAAAACGCAACCAGACCTTATCGGATAGCTTCTTTTGAATATAACCAATCTCCTTCCAATCCTTTTGAAGTTGTAAAAGTTCTGCTGTTGCTTTCTTCCAATCGTCTCTTTGAGCAATTGCTTCGGCTTTAAGACAAATCTCTATCTTCTTATTATAATTCAAATCCTGCTCCTCTTTCATCTTATCAAAAACTACCTTTTTTGCAGCAAAGAAAGTATCTAATGAGGATTTGAAACGAGTCCAAATAGCTTCATTTTCCTTTTGAGGCACCTGACCAATAGATTTCCACAATTTAAGCATATCATTTAGCTCTATTGTGGATTGATTCCATTGCATAGTTGTAGTATGCTCTCTCTTCAATACCTCTTCTGCTTTATCACACAAGGCAGACTTAGCCAAAAGGTTATTTTCAAGTTCTACCCTAATTGTTTCGTAATGATCTTGACGACGTTTGTTAATTTGGTCAGAAGCTGTTTTGAACCGCTCCCAGATTTCTTCATTCTTATCTATCGGAACACTACCTATCTCTTTCCACTTTTGATGATATTCTTGAAGAGCTTTAAACGATTTATTTATTGAGGTCTCCAAAATTAAACCTTCAACCTTTTCGCAAAGTTCTATCTTAGCATCAAGATTACGTTTGAGGTCTAAATCTCTTAGCTCACGATTAATTTTAACCTTATCGTAAAACTTCTCTATTAAGAAATGATAATTCTGCCATAAGGCATTTACTTCTGTTCTCGGAACTTGACCAATGGCCTTCCATTTGTCTTGAATGGAATTAAACTTATCGTAAATATCTTTTAGACTTTCTTCAGAATCAAGTAAAACCTTTAACTCTTCTAATATTTCGTTCTTTTTAATAACATTATCCTGCTTTATCTTCTCTTGCATATCAAGATAAGCCTGTCTTTTGTCCTTATAAATTGAATAATACTTATTAAACTCTATTTCAAGAGTATCTTCCTCAGGTTTAAAGTCGGCTTCAAGAGAACCATCTGCCAAAAACTCATCCTTCAATCTCTTATTCTCTTGATTGGTTAGGTTTTTAAAAGCATTCCTAATTAAATTAGAACGCATCTTCAAAGCCTCAAAGTCTTCGGAATTAGACAACTCTTCCATTTCTTTCAATAATTCTTGACGAGTCATCTTAGAATAATGAGTAGTGAGCTCTTCAATAGAGTCGTGGCTTTCGCTTTCCAACTCTTCATCACTTTCCGCAGAAAGAATCTCCGCAGAATAGTCCTCAGCAGTAGGCTTTATTTCTTCTTTAACTTCTGGTTTTGGAGCTATTTCTTTAACTTCTGCTTCTTTTTCTTCTACTTTAATTTCAGCATTTAGCTCCTCTTTAACTTCTTCAACTGGATTAACAGTTTCTTGATTTTGGATATCCATATTATTAATTTGTTAGAATCCCTTCTATTTACTATACAAATAGAATTCGGAAAAGATTTTAATTAATGTTTTCTATATTCAAATGAGAATACAAGGGTGCAAAATTACTAAATTTTTCTTTTAAACAAATTATTTATAGTATATTTGCACTCGCAACTAAGTAAAAATTCATCATATATATGAAAAAGATATTACAAGCAGTATTCATAATAATTATTTGTTTATCAACAAATACAGCATTCTCACAAAACAAAAGATTAAAGGTAGAGATAGAAAATATTGGTTTAAGAGCACCTGAGGATTGGCTCGTTAAAAAGACCGAGAAAAAGATGTATGGGTTTAAAATAGTACTTTATAATGAGAAAAACGAGAACCATGTTACTCTAAACTGCATAAAACAAGCAATGAATCTTGAAGCCGCAATAATTAATGAGGCATCAGAGAAAAGTCTTAAACCAAAATTTGAGTATATGCTTATAGAAAAGGTCAAAGATGGTAAGGCTGGTAAATATAAAGGCAAGTTTGTGGAATACACCAATAGCTTCTTGATGGATTATTTCAGAGGAGGCTTTTATGGTATTGAAGACAACGGCTATACATATGTTATAGACTATTATTCTGATGATACTCCTGAGTCGAGAAAGCAAGTTCAAAACATTCTTAACTCACTTGTGATACTCAAACCTGAATCTCGTCCTAATTTCTTTGAGGTTGAGAAAGAATATCTAACAGAAGATGTTACCTTAGACAAACAAGAAGAACAAGTAGTGGAAGAAAAGATTGAAGAAATAGAAAATATAGATAATTCAAAGCCTAAAACAGAGGAAATAAAACAGGCTACACAAGAGAGTAATGAAAATCTAATTGCAGAAATTAAAGAACCAGAAAAAGAGAAGAAGTCTTTCTGGAAAAGGATTACTTCTGTATTCAAAAAGAAAAAAGAATAAATACATTTCTATTTTATTAGCAAAGGAATAATCCAAAAATAAAGGAAGTTTAAATCAAATTAAACTTCCTTTATTTGTAAAAAGAGTTCATTTATTTTTGCGTAAACAAACTCTTCTTTATTGATAGAATAAAACTACTCTTTATTCTGTAAAATTATCTTTTGATTCTAATTTTTTAAAATCAAGAGATAAAAAATTATCTTCAAGAGTTATTTTGGTGTTTTAAAATTAAACATCTACAACATCCCAAAAGAATACTCTTAATCCTTGATTGGGAGCTGAATGGTCTAAGGCTTGAATCATTTTTTTCAGAATTGGTGCTATGTAGTCATCAACAACGCATAGTGTTGCCATATTCTTGGACGGCCAGGCGTGAGTTCCTAAGTGCGGTTCTCCTGTTTTTGAACCTCTTCCTTGAATATCTTGCCAACGAGTAAAGCCTCTAATGGATAACTGCCTTAAAACATCTTCCACTTCTTCAACAAATGCCTGATTATATGCTATAAATGCTGCTTTCATATTATTATCTACTTAATTATTTTATACTGCTCTACGATTTAATTTTAGTTTGTTTTTATTTCTATACCTTTTTACTTCTCTTGATGCAAACACGCAATAGAGAGTTGGAATAAAGATAAGAGTAATAAGAGTTGAGAATGTTAGCCCTCCAACAATCACAATACCCATCGGCTGCCATAGTTCGGAACCTTCTCCAATCCCTATTGCCATAGGCAACATTCCCAAAACGGTTGTTGCTGTTGTCATAAGCACAGGACGCAAACGAGATTTTCCTCCGCTAACTACTGCCGAAACAATACTCATTCCTCTTTCACGATTAAGATTAATATAATCCACAAGCACAATTCCATTCTTCACAACAATACCAATAAGCATTATACTTCCCATTGCACTCATCATATTTAGAGTTTCTCCTGTTAAAAATAGAGCAACAAGCACTCCTGTAAGGGCAAATGGAATTGCAAACATAATTATGAATGGGTAGCGTAAGGATTCAAATTGTGCAGCCATTACAACATATACTAACATTATGATTAAGAGTGCAAGTGTTCCCATATCGGAGAAGGATTCTTGTTGATCTACAATTGTACCTCCTATTTGCACTCCTATATGAGAAGGAATGTCCATTTTATCTATCTCTGCTTGCATGTTAGCAGTTGCTTTGTCAAGAGTTTCTCCATAAAGAGTTGATTTAACCTTAATAATACGTTCTCTGTCTTGACGTTCAATGGAAGGAGGAGAAAACTTTTCTTCAATTTTTGCAACTTCATTTAACCTGATTGCTTTTCCTGAGGTATTGTAAATAGATATATTTTCAATGTCTTCTATTGATTGACGATTAGCCCTATCGTAACGAACCTTTATTTTATATTCATCCCCATCTTCTCTAAACAAAGATGCTGTCATTCCATTCATACGATTACGAATAAAGGTTGAAGCTGTTGCAACATTGAGACCATTGAGTGCCAATTTTTCTCTGTCAAATTCTATTTGATATTGAGGTTTATAGTCTTCACGACTTATAGTAATATCTCTCAAACCTTTAATCTTGGACATTTTATCCTTAATTTCTTTTGCAATTTTCTCGGTTTCTTCAAAGTCGTATCCTAAAATTTCAACATCAACAGTGGAGCCCGAAGTCATTCCTCCGCCGCCTCCTGGCAAAATATTATATCTGTATAGTTCAGGATAAGATGATAACTCCTTACGTAACCCTTCGGAAATCTCAAAAATATCTCTTTCTCTATCATCTATATCACATAGTTTAAGTCTAAACGAAACATAATTTGAGCCAGAGGTTTGCATTTGAGCCCAAGAATTATCGTCATCTTCGGAAGGTGTGCCTACGGTATAGGTAAAGGTTATTATCTCAGGATATTTCTCTTTTACTACTTTTTCAAATTGAGATGCAATTACCTTTGTTCTTTCAACATTAGCACCAATAGGCAGCTCAAAGTTACCTGAAATTTGGCTATTATCTGATGCAGGAATAAATTCTGAGCCTATTCGTGATGCTAATAGAATAGAACCTGCAAAAACAAGAACTCCTGCTATAATGGTAAAAGTTTTGTGGCGTACAACCCAAGAAAGTGATGAGGAATAAATATTATCGAATTTATCTAATAGTTTTCTAATAGGAGAATATAGCTTTTCAAATAATTTAGAACTCTTTCTATCTTTATTTATCATTATAGAGCTTAGCATTGGTATTAGTGTGAGTGCACAAATAAGAGATACTGCCATAACAATACAAACCATCCAACCTAATTGAGAGAACATAATTCCAGCCATTCCTCCCATCATGGTGAAAGGAAGAAATACTGCAAAAATAGTTAGAGTAGAAGCTATAACAGCAACACCAACTTCATTAGTTCCATAAATGGCAGCTTCTCTTGGACGAGCTCCCTTTTCAACGTGAGTTGAAATATTTTCTAAGACAACAATTGCATCATCAACGACCATACCAATTGCAATGGATAAAGCCGAAAGAGAAATAACGTTAATTGTATTCCCTGTCAGTAAGAGGTAAATAAATGAGGCAATAAGTGAAATAGGTATTGTTAGCATAATAATTATTGTAGCCCTCCATTGACCTAAGAAAAAGAATACTACAATTGCAACAAATAAAAATGCTAACAAAACGGTTTCAACTAAGGAGGCAATAGAGTTTTTAATATTATCTGTGGTATTCATCACCTCATGGAACTGAATATCCTTTGGAAGATTTTTAGTAATCTTTGGGAGCTCTTTTCTAATCTTATTCACAATATCAACAGAGTTTGCTCCTGTTTGTTTTTGTATTACAAGGGTTGCACCTTTCTTTCCATTTATATAGCTTTCTTGTGCTTTCTCTTGAACCGAATCTCTAACTATTGCAACATCTTTTAAGAAAACCGACTTGCCTCCAAAATTTGATACTACAATATTATTTAACAGGTCGCTTTCTTTCATCTCTCCTTCAATACGAAGTGAGTATGTTTCTGAGCCAATATCTATTGAACCTCCTGGAGTATTGACATTATCTCTTGCAATTGCAGAACCAATTTGCTCTATTGTTAAATTATAAGCATCAAGTTTCTGTGGGTCAATATTAACGCTAATTTCTCTTTGAGGAGCTCCCGAAATAGAAACTGCTCCAACACCATTAATACGGTTTAATGGGTTTGCAACACCTTCATCTAAGATTTTATAGAGAGCTTGTGAACTTTCATCAGCAGTAGCAGAATAAATAACTACCGGCATCATATCAGTGCTAAGTTTTAATATCATTGGATTAGATGCTCCATCAGGAAGAACTTGCTTTACTAATTCAATCTTATCCCTCATATCATTAGCTGCGTCATCAATATTAGTTCCCCAGTTAAATTCAACAGTAATAACAGCTACATTTTCTTTAGAAGTTGATGTGATTTTCTTTAAATCACTAACGGTACTAAGAACAGTTTCTAAGGCCTTGGTAACATTGTTTTCTACATCTTCTGCACTTGCACCAGGATAAGTAACAAGTACGATGGCTTGGTTCATCTCTATTTCAGGAAGCATATCAATGCTTAACTTATTAAGAGAAAATAAGCCTAAAATTACAACAGCAACAAATATAATTGCAGTTGTAATAGGTTTTTTAACGGATGATTCGTATATTTTCATTTTCTAACTCTCTAAAATTCACTTTTTATTTTACAACTTCAACCTTTTTACCGTCAATTAGGCGAGTTTGTCCTGAGATAACTACTTTTTCGCCATCATTAACTCCACTTAATAATTCGTATTTATCACCTAAACGTCGTCCAAGTTCAACCTGGCGGTACTCAACAATACCTCCTTTTTCTATAAAGACAAATTTGTTGTTTGTTCCACTTTGTTTGATGATTGCTTTATCAGGAACGATAACTTTATTGGCTTTTCCAAGATTCAACTCTACTCTTCCGAACATTCCAGGGCGAAGCTTCTGATTTGCATTTGTAAATTGAGCTTCAACCATAAATGTTCTGGTAAGCGGGTCAATAATTGGAGCAATTAGACTTATTTTACCAGAGAATTCTTCCTGCTCAAAAACATCTACCTTTGTTTTAACAATCATACCAACCTTTACTTTATTATAGAAAGTCTCATTAATATTAAATTTAAGCTTAACCGGAGAAATTTGCATTACTTGAAGAATTGGTTGAGCTCCTGAAATATCTCCATTATCAAAATTTCTCATCGTTATGATCCCTGAAATTGGTGATGTTAAAGTAATATTAGTTTGAAGATTGTCAATATTCTTTTTGGCTACTTCTTCTTGTGTTTTGATTTGGTCAAGTTGTTGTTTTGAAATACCTCCACTTGCATACAAGGCTTCCATTCTACTTACTTCGTTTTGTAAATTTGCCAATTGAGTTTGAGCTGTGTATAAATTGGTGTTTTCCATTGTTACAAGCTTTTGACCTTTGCTTACTTTTTGACCAACTTCTACCCAGATTTTCTCTATTCTGGTTCCACCGGCTGAGGAAATAAAGTTTTTTACTGCTGCATCAACTGTTGATGTAAATTCATAAATCTGATCTACTTCTTGCATTGAAACTTGCTCTACCTTAACTTTTGTGATTTCATCATTAGTTTCAACCTTCTTTTCTTCCTTTTTTGTACATGCAGCCATTAATACTGAAAAAGCTACAATTAAATAAAATATTCTTTTCATTGTATTTTTATGTTTTTATATTTCTTTATTATTCTATTATTTCTTAAACTTTATTCTTTTGTCCCCATTATTTTCTCTAAATTGGCTTGTGCAGATAGAAAATTATATAATGATTGTTGATAATTTAAACTTGATTGTGTTAGGGAAAGCTCTGAGTCGTTTAGTTCCAAAATTGTTCCAGAACCAACCTGATATCGAACTTTGGCTATTTCATATCCTCTTTCTGCTTGCTTAATGGCATCTTTATTAACATTCAATTGCTCTTTTGCAGCATTCATTTGATTAATTGCAGCTTGAACTTGTAGATTTATACCTTCTTTTGCATATTCTCTCTGTATTTGAAGCCCTTTAATAGCCATTTTAACCTGTTTGGCTTGATTAACTTTCTGCATACCTGCAAACAAAGGGACTGTAAGTTGTAGCCCAATGGAAGCAGAGCCTACCCAATTGTAATCTTTAAATTTAAAATCTTCTGCTTGGGTTTGATATAAGTAGCTACTTGAAGCTGAAAGCATTGGAAGGTGCTGAGTGTTTATTAACTTCAATTGGTTTTGTAGTCCAACTATATTATAGTCTAAAATCCTTAAATCTGAGTTTTGCTCCAATATTGTTTGATTATCCATTTGCACAGCCAAAGTTAGCTTATTGCTATAAGTTTCTAAGGTTTCGTTTGTTTCAATTTTCTGTTCAGCAGGTAAAGAAAGTATCATTCTTAATTGCATAATCGCTAATTCAACTCCATTTTTTGCATTTATAAGAGCTGGATTAAGATTATTAACATTTACTTGTGCTCTTATGAAATCGTATTCTGAAACAACCCCTTGTTTATATGAGTTTTCTATATTTTTAAGAGTTTCAAGTGCATTCTTATGGCTTTGCTCTAAAACCTTCAATGAACTTTTAGATAATAAAACTCCATAATAAGCATCTTTCACTTGTTTTGTCATCTCTATTTTAGAGGCTCTTGACTTTTCAAGAATAATGTCAATATCGTTTTGTTTGTTTTTGATGTTTTGCCAGATGGAAAAGTTAATTAATGGGAGCTGAGCACTAACATTTCCTACAAATGAATTCTTATAGCCAATTTCCATATATTTTTGGCCTCCCATAAGAGCGGCAAAGCTTTCTGGCATAAACATAACTTGTTTCATTACGTTATCTGTATATTGCCCAACAGCATTTACAGAAGGGAGCAAAGCTCCAATGGCTTCTTTTTTTGCATAATCAACTCTTTGTACTTCTATATCCGCAATTTTAATTGTAGGATTATTGTCATGCGCTATTTTAAGTGCTGTTTCTAAATCTAAATGCAAGACTGAATCTTGACCAATAGAATTTAAGCTAACACAAAAGAGACCTAAGCTTAGAATAGTTAATTTTAAAATTTTCTTTTTCATGTATTTGTTAATATCTTGTTTAATTAAAAATAATATCTTGGTATTTGTCTATAATTTCAATTCCTTTTGGGGTAGAGATACCTCTAATGGTAATAAAAAGTTGAATATTGAATAGTTTTGAAGCAGATAAAGTTGGGTCTAAAAGCATATACTCTCTTTTGGAACATTGAAAGATATAGAATCTTAACATATTTTGAAGTAGGTTAATATCAACCCTTTTAATTATAAGGCCTTCTTCAATAGCCTTTCTTAGAAGTCTGGTAGTGTTTTTCTTTTGCACATCAATGTGATTTAAAAGCACATCATCATAGATTTTAGGATAATATTTTTTTATATCATTAATATTATCATAAGCCATATTTGTAACAGATTGATTAGCCTTAATTGTAATTAGCATAAAGGAAACAAGGGTATTTTCGCTCTTTTGAATAATTTTTTCTACCTCTTTATGAGCCTTTTTAAATTGATCACTTATGCTCTCATGGATTAACTGATTTTTATCCTTGAAATTTTCATATAGTGTTCGTTTTGAAATCCCTAAATTACTGGCTACTTCGTCCATTGTAATCAACTTACAACTCTTGGTCAAAATCAACCTATTCATTTCTTGGATTATTCTTTCTTTTACTTCCATCTCTATTTTTAAATAAGGGTGCAAAAATAAAGAAAACTTTCAAAACTAAAAAAGTTTTTACATTTTTTAATTGTGAAATCTGTATTAATTCTTTGTGAAGAAGATTTTATATAATTGGTATAAAATAAATTATACACAAAAATAAAAATAATATTCTATACTTAAAATAACACTCAAAGAACTATTATATAACTAAAAGAATGTAAGAATTCAATCTACTATTATTTAAAAGTGGGTAAAATGAAACGAAGATTCAAAAAATTAGAATCAAAAGATAATTTAGCGAAATCAAGAGTTAATTTAATGAAATCAAAAGTTAAAAATCCGAATTAAGTAGTCAATCGTTCAAACCCTTAATCTATTTTCTATAAATGAACTACATTTTTTTAATTATTCATATATCACTTACATAATTATGTTTAATTTTGCACAATGTTTGTAGAAACGATTACAGAATTTGTTATAGAATATGGGTATTGGGGATTGTTTTTAGCAACTTTCCTAAGTTCAACTATTGTTCCTTTGGGCTCTGAGGTATTTCTTGTTACTCTGATAGCCCTTGGGCTAAACCCTATTTTATGTGTTCTAATTGCAACCTTAGGAAACTCTTTGGGGGGGATGACCTCTTATGGAATTGGTTATTTAGGCAAATGGCAATGGATAGAGAAATACTTCCACACTCCAAGAGAAAAGGTTGAGAAATTTCAAGAAAGAATTAAGCGTTGGGGACCTATTATTGGCTTTTTTGCTTGGCTACCATTTATTGGCGATGTAATTGCTATTGGTCTGGGCTTTATGAGAATTAACCCTTGGCTTTCTTGTTTATATATGTCAATAGGAAGACTTGTTCGCTTTTCTATTGTGGGTGGTATAATGCAATTGTTTTAATTTTATTATCTTTGCAAACTAATAATTATTTACTAAGTGTAGAGGATGCATTTCTTAAAAACCTTTCTTTGTTGTTTTATATTAACTATTAGTTTATCTGCTTTTTCTCAATCGGATACAATAGTTTTAACGGATACAATTCCACAAGAAGAGATAATTAATAATATCTTGTTTCAAGAAGAAGAGCTTCTTGAAGAGGATACTATAATGTATCAGATTGAAAAAGCAAACACTCTTAAAGCCAATTATGATTCTTTGCAAACTAACTATAATTCTTTAATTAACAAGTATGATAGCCTTCAAATTAATTTTGAAAAAGGGGAATACACAATAAAACAGATGGAAATCCAAAACGCTAAGCTATTAGGGGATTATGAGGAATTGAAAAATGAGATAGCTTCTCAAAAAACTCAGTTTATTGATGACACTTTAAGACTTTCCTTAGAGATTGATGAATTAAGAGCAAATAGTATTAGTTTAAAGAATATAAATGACACTCTTGTACTATTAAATAAGGAATTTAGATTTCAGCTTAATGAGAAAAATACTCTATTGGAAGAGAAGATAAAGATACTAAATGAGAAAGAAATACTCTTTACAGAGAAAGAACAATTGTATAAGGAGGCTATAAATACATCTAATATTGATAAGACAAAGATAGAGGGGCAAGTTCAATCAAAGAATGCCCAAATAGAAGGCAAGGATAAGGAAATTGGTTTATTGCAAAAGAATATAGACGAGAAAGATGCTTCTATTAATGAGAAGAATACTAATTTAGCAAAGGTTATCCAAGAAAAAGACAAATACTATCTTATGGCAGATACTCTTAGGAACAAACTTGTTGAAACAGAAAAGACTCTTCTCAAACTAACAGAAGAGCTTAAATATACTAAACAAAGAGCTGCTGAGGCAGAAGCTAAAATAGCCCAAGCAACAGGAAGAAAAAAGAAGGTAAGAGTTATTCAAGGTAGTGCAATGAGATATCCTAGTCCTGTGTGGGACATTGTTCCAAGAGCAACAGAAACAGGCTATGAGAATATTGTTGTAAATAGAAACTCTTCTAAGGTAGATTTTGATTTTATAACAGGAGCCTCTGTTATGCTTTACGATTTAACCAAGCCCGATGATAAATTTGCCTCAGATATTTCTTTATATGTTGGCTTTGGAGGAAGCAATCTCTTTAAAAATTTTTATATAGGAGGGTCTTATCGTTTCTTAGATTTCTTTCATATTGCAGTAGGTACTAATATTGCCGAATATACTCTACTTGCAGAAGAATTTAATAAGGAAGGACAGGCTTTAAAACCTGGTTGGTCTATTCAAACAACTAAACAATGGAAGGTTACTCCTTTTATTTCTCTTTCCTTAGACTTTGAGTTCCTATCATATATAGGTAAAAAATAAATATCATGACAATACTAATAAAAAATATAAGCTTAAAGAACAGAATAGTTGATATTCTGATTGAAGGTAATATCTTTAAAGAAATAGGAGATAATATCAACATTAAAGCTGATAAGATTATTGACGGAACAAATAAGGCTATAATACAACCTTTCTATAATATGCATACACATTCTGCTATGACTCTTTTGCGTGGTTATGGAGATGATATGCGGTTGTTTCAATGGCTTTCAGAGTATATATGGCCCCAAGAGGCTAAGCTTACTTCGGAAGATATTTACAATGGTACTCGACTTGCAATATTGGAAATGATCCGTTCGGGAACAGTATTCTTTTTAGATATGTATTGGTACCACAAAGAGATTATTAGGGCAGCCCAAGACATGAAGATAAGAGCCAATATTGGTATCAGCTTTATAGAAGAGAGAGGGAAGAAAGAAGTAGAAGAAAGCATAGAGTTTATTAATCAATTTGAGCAAAGTTCGGAACTAATCAATATAAGTGTTGCTCCTCATGCAATTTATACAGTTGGAAAAGACTTATATCAAGAGCTGCACAAGATTGCGAAAGCAAAGAATTTGAAATTTCATACTCATCTTTCTGAAACATTAAAAGAGGTTAAGGATTGTAAAAAAGCCAATAATGGATTAACTCCTGTGGAATTTCTTAACTCAATAGGTGTTTTGGACAATAATACAATTGCTGCACATTGTGTTCATTTAACAGAAAAAGATGCCGAAATACTCGGAAGCAAAGGAGTTACAATTGTTCATAATCCTTGTTCAAATATGAAGTTAGCCTCTGGCTTCTTCAATGTTCCTTTAATTCATAAGTATGATTGCAGAGTTTGTTTGGGAACTGATGGCGTAAGTTCTAACAATAATCTTTCTATGATGGAAGAAATGAAGTTTGCTGCCTTACTTGCAAAGGTTGCATACAATGATACTTCACTCTTATCTGCTAATGAAATATTTGCATGGGCAACAAAATATGGTGCAGAAGCAATGAACATTAATTCAGGAAAGATTAAGGAAGGAAAATTAGCAGATTGCTTGATTGTAGATTTGAATAATGAACGTTTAATTCCTAATCACAATCTAATATCTAATTGGGTTTACTCAGCAGATAGCCGTTGTATTGAAACTGTTATTTGCAATGGTGATATATTAATGGAAAACAGAGTAATCCCTAATGAAGATGAAATTATTTCAAAGGCAAAACATTTTATTAGGTAATTAATCTTGACGTATTGTTATTTGATAATACAAAATTATCTTTTGATTTCAATAAATTGTCTTCAAAAGATAAAAAATTAAAATAAAGATTCAGTAAGGCTTAATTCTCAAACAAATATTTCCTAATTTTGACTTAATAGTTTAAACCTATAACCTATCCCCCATTCTATATAATGTGCGACACTAAGATTGCTTGCTCTAATTGCTGTTGTTAAAAATAAGTTATCAAAAATATTATATCTTAGCCCTACTCTTTGAAAGAAATTAGAAGTGCTTTGCTCTGAGGTTTGTCTAATAAGATAATAACCTATTTCAGCAAGAGCAGAAAAATGATTTATTTTGTATTCATAAGAAAGAAAACAAGTAAGGTTCAAACGATGAGAAAATGGGGTTGTTGTAGATATTAATTCATTATTTTCTGTCTTGAAATAATTATCCGCCAAATCATCATATCCCCAATTGAACCCTAAACCTAAATTATTTTTAAAGCTAAGTCTCTTATAAGCTGTTGTTGTAAGACCAAAGGCATAAAAAGTCCTATTATGATAACGTCTTGCGTCCGTTAAGGCATATTGATGCATTTCTGCATAATCATGATAAAACCCTCCAAAAGCAGATAAAACAAAATCGTAACCCTTTTTAAACTGAGGTTTATCTTTAATGTAATTTATTTCAGTATCATAAAAGTTATATCTTAAATTTAATTGAGAAGATAAAGAATTAATTCCTTTATTTGGACGTTTGGTTGCTCCATTAGAAATATGAGACACATTAACTCCTAAGGCAAGTTGGAAATGATTTGATATCTTATAATCCAATAAAAAGCCTTCTTGAATAAAACAATTTAGGTGAGAACCAATTGAGATATTCTCTACATTATTCAAAGACCAGTGTTTTTGGACATAAGAAAGACCTATTACCAAATCATTTTTAAGGGTAAATTTTCCCCAACTAACAATTGGAGAATATACAAAAGAATAAATTGCCATAGCATTGCCAAGATGTTTAGGTTCATTAAAAGAGGCAAAATAGGCTCCAAAACCATATTCAATATAATTATACATTTGATGCCAATCTTTTGAACCATCGGTATGAATAATATATCTTGCTGCCATTGATTTTACTCTATCAACCGGCTTACCAGTATTCGTTCCATTTAAGAACTTATTTGTTGGAAAAACATAGCCATATTGAGTAATTAATTCAAGAGCATTATTATTCTGAGCATATAATAAGCTAAAAGAAATAAGAGAAAATAAGATGCCGCTGAAGTCTTATGTTCTGATTCATTCCAAAGCAAAATTGTCGAATGAAGAAAAGGATGCACTTATTCAATGGTTTATGGCCAAACCTTTAACAGGAACGGTTCCTGTCCTGAACTGAGCTATAGTATCCTGTATTTAGTTACCGGAATCATAGAATCGGTCATTTGATGACCGTGATAGCCTATTGCTTCAAATGCAAATGGGCTTGTTGTTATTTGTTAATAAGTTACCGGCTATTGAAATCCTACAACCATCTTCATTTTCTCATGCACTCCAAATCATTAAAAGATATACTTTTGCAAAAATTTTTCCGGAATGAAGACTGTTGCACTACTCGTTGCTTCCAATGTATTTATGACATTTGCCTGGTACGGACATCTTAAATTTAAAGAAACAGCACTTTGGAAAGTCGTTTTAATAAGCTGGGGAATCGCACTATTTGAATATATGCTGATGGTTCCGGCCAACAGAATCGGCCATGGCACTTTCAGCGTGGGTCAACTTAAAACAATACAGGAGGTAATTACACTTCTCGTTTTTGCAGGATTCTCAGTCTTTTTCCTCAAGGAACCCCTTAAATGGAATTACATTGTTGGATTTGTATTTATTGTTATTGCGGTCTTCTTTATCTTTAAAAAGTGGTAAGGAAAATGCCAACGGGAACAGTCTGTCTAATCTTTCTGTTATCATTAAAAATAAAGGATTC
>ENA-UOOK01000395-UOOK01000395.1-fermentation-metagenome-genome-assembly--contig:-NODE-395-length-57364-cov-24.636479_pt1 | contig 57364 bp, 42 predicted proteins | sample MGYA00245777_ERZ724023 | MGnify/ENA primary metagenome ERZ724023 (study PRJEB28704, sample SAMN03018312) | fermentation metagenome | biome: anthropogenic terrestrial biome; feature: soil; material... | reverse complement strand
GCCCCGATAATGGGCTCACCCGCCTCATCGACGACCGTACCCCGTACGCGTGTCTGGGCAGTTATCACGCCTATCCCCACAAGGAATAGCGTTAAAAACAATACTAACTTTCTTTTCATAAACTACTTTTTTTAATTAATTCAATTGATTAAACTTTTTTCTTTTTTATATTTAAACGACACTTATTAAATCATATAAAATGGAATAAAGATATTGGCACCTATAGGAACAGGCGATGATACATAACAAAAAAGTCCCCATGCCGAAGCATTGCTCCGACATGAGGACTCATAATAGAAAAAATGGAAACTCCAGCCTTCGAGAGGAAATTTAGGAGAAGAAGATAAGGCTTGCCCCCCCCCCCGTTAATCTTTATTAACAAAAGGATCGCAAAAGAATCTCTTTCCGCTAGAATAATATTGTTCAAATCTTTTTTTATCATTGTTCTTCAAGATCAAAATGATCCGTTCTCTCAAAATTTTCACTATAAAACAAAAAACTCCACCGAAGCTATATCGGTGGAGTTCTCTATATGTAAATATAATTCTTCCCTACCCGATAGGACTTCGTCTTATCGACATACACATACAGCAACACATCATCGAAACTGTATTTTTGTTTGTACCGGCAATCGGGAAGAAATATTTATTCATTATTATATAAATCTATAACCTATTAAAAACTTACAAAGAAAAATCGTATAACAATCTTTAATTTGAATTCATTAATAATTTTGACAAAAGTAATGGATAATCGACATCGCATCAATACCACAATTATGGTATTTTGATACTTTCGGGGTGTTTTTCATAAGAAAAGATATAAAGAGTTTGAGAATAGGAGATCTTTAAAAAGAAGTAATAGACTCGTAATCAATCGATGAATACGGAACGCTGAAAATTAGAGACTGTTGATTATTTTTCAGCCGTAAGCTCAATATTTATCTATAAGTGACAAAATTCTTTAATTGTCATCCTAAATACAACCGGGCCTCGTTGCCCATATTGAAAAGCAAGTCAATGATGCTCAGATTTTCCAGAAACCCCTGTTTTTGTTTGAAAACCTGATAATAAAGTTTCGGGAAAAAGCCGGTTTCGCCCGAGTGCAAAGGCTGCTTCGGATCGATTGTCTCGCGATAATCGGCCCATCCGGGCGGAACAACGTCGATATACGACGGCGTATAGACAACCGGCTCCGGAATACCGAGCAAACGGCACACCAATAAACGCAACTCCTCGTTGAAATCATGAAGAAAAGGATATGTCTTATGATAGAACGGCTCGAAATCATCGCGATAATAATCGAAAAACGGCGTGGAATTATAAGCCGATACAAGGGCATTCCAATGCAGATGCCGCCAATTTCCATGATCGGCAATGCGCATATCTTTCATCGCCGTGTGCGGCGAAGGAGGCTTTTCGACGGGTACGCTCAATGCCATCGGGCCGTTTGCCCCGGCTATGACACACCGGTTCCGGTACGACTGCTTTCGATAGGTATCGTGCACTTCCATCCAGACCTCCGGCGCACGAAACAGCACGCTGTAGTATTCAATGGGGGCTAAATAGAATGAAGAGAGAAGAACGGTTCCCGCCGAACCTGTTCCCTTCATGCGGGTATTTTCGCACTTCGGAACAACCGTTTCCAACGGATCTTCCCATTGAACCACCCTTTGTCTTTTTCTAACGAAAGCCAGATGAGAATCGGACGGCCTACGATATGATCTTCCGGCACAAAACCCCATACGCGGGAGTCGGCCGAATTATGACGGTTATCCCCCATCATAAAGTAATAATCCAAGGAAAAGGTATAGGAATCGACCTGTTGACCATTTATAGATACTTTTCCGTCGCGGTATTCCAACTGATTCCCCTCGTAGTTCTCGATACAGCGGCGATAAGCAGCGACTTTAAAGTCGACATCGGTATCGAACGTAACCGTTTGCCCTTTTTTAGGGATCCATAGCGGCCCGAAGGTATCGCGGGTCCAGCCGGTTTCATAGCCGAACGGATAATAGGACGACATTCCGACCTGTTCTTTTTCCTTGATGATGTTCCATATAAATGGTTTCGATTTTAATTTATCCACCATTTCGTTGGTCATGGGAATATTATAATAAAGCCTTCCGTTATTTCCATTGCGTTGTTGAAGACTGTACAAAGCCATATTGAGACTATCTAGTTGGGAGAGATCCTGCATCTTAAGCATCGATTGTCCGTACCCATTGTCCGAAAAGTAATCGCCAATATTGATTCCGATCTCTTCAAACACCTGCGGCGATATCACCGAACCATCGGTTTGAATCATATAATTGTGTTGCGATAACTTGGGGTTCGGCTGGAATTGGCCATCGATAAACACACTATCGTTTCTTAAAGCGACGGTTTCGCCCGGCAGGCCGATACAACGCTTCACATAATTTTCGCGACGATCTACGGGACGGTACACAATATCGCCATACGTCCTTTTATCGGAGCGGATCCCTTCCCGGCCATTCGGGTTGTAGGAACTGAGCGTATAATAATCGACGCCCTGCATATTCAACGCTACGCTATCGCCCACCGGAAAATTGAAGACCACAATATCATTTCTTTTCACGTTTCCAAAGCCTTTCAACCGGCGGTATTTCCACTGCGGCTTATCCAGGTACGATTTGCCTCCGACAACCGGCATGGTGTGTTGCGCCAGCGGAAACGACAAGGGCGTCATCGGCGCACGAGGACCGTAACTAAGTTTACTGACCGCCAAAAAATCGCCCACAAGCAACGACTTCTCCAGTGAAGAGGTCGGTATCTGATAGTTTTGAAAGAAAAAGACATTGATGAAATATACGGCAATCAATGCAAAAATAATCGCATCGACCCATTCCATTACTTTCCGGAACGACTTATTTTTGGACTTTTTCCAAAAAGTCCAGGGTATATATTTGGTAATATAGGCATCGAAGAAGAGCACGATAAGTAACAATATCCACGGGTTTCCGTACCATACGGAAAACAGCAGAATCGCGATAGTCCACACGGCAAACCAAATCCATTGACGACGTGTAGCTTTTGAAAATCTTTCTTTGAGTGATATCATACGTTTTGTAAGTTTATAAACGGCATTAAAAATTCAACAGATCCTGCATTCCTAAAAAGCCGTTTTTACCGGCCGTAAACTCGGCGGCGACAACAGCTCCCAAGGCAAATCCCCGACGGCTCTTCGCCTCGTGTTCAATGCGGATCACATCTTCCTCTGACTCGTACGTAACGGCATGTATACCGGGAACTTCCTCTTTGCGAAAAGCCTTCACGAGCAATTGGTCTTCGCGATCGACACGATCGAGCTTCCACTCCCGCTTTCTATCGAGAGAAGCCAGAATCTCTTCGGCAAGCGTAATGGCCGTGCCGCTCGGAGCATCGAGTTTGTGAATGTGATGCGTTTCTTCAAGCCGGACATCATAGGCCGGAAAGCCGTTCATTATCTTGGCCAGATAACGGTTGACGGCAAAAAAGATATTGACTCCCAAGCTGAAATTCGAGGCATAGAAGAAGGTGTTGCCTCCGTTTTGGCAAGCTTTCTTTATCTCATCGAGATGTTCGAGCCATCCGGTGGTTCCCGAAACAACGGGTACGCCGGCGGCAAAGGCCCGGCGGTAATTTTGCAGCGCGCTTTGCGGAGAGGTAAACTCAATGGCTACATCCGCCCGCTTGAATTCGGGCGAATCGAATTTATTTTCTTCGTTCAAGTCAATAATACAGACAATGGTATGTCCTCTCTCCCGGGCGATCTTTTCGATTTCGTGCCCCATTTTACCGTAGCCGATCAGCGCAATATTCATTCTTCTGTTTCATTTAGAACAACAAAAATATAAAAAATACCTGTGTAAGTCGTTTTCAGACCGTTATTTGTTCTTAATTTTAAGGATTAACGGCCGGCATATCCGCAAAGTGTTATCGGCTTCGGCCCTTATCGCGAAGCAATATCGCCGAAGACATTATCACAAAGTCCTATCGAAGACCTTTACAACCAGCCCTTTTCTTTATACCAACGAACGGTTTCTTCCACCCCGCGGCGCAAAGGATATTCGGGTTTAAATGACAAACCGGTACGGATCGGTTCGATATCGCAATTCCAATTGCGCTGCTCCATAATGTTGTATTTATCCGTGTTGAAAGTGGAAGCCCTTCCCAGCAAGGAAGCCACCTTCTCACTCACCCATGCAGCGCCTTTCACCACCCCGAGCGGAATCTTCAATCGCAGCACGCGCTTTTTGTGCAAAACCTCCTGCACGATTCGGTTAAACTCCTCATCGGTATACACATCCCCGTCAGCGACGATATATTCGACTCTTTTCACCTGTTTTTCGATGCAAAGGAAAATAACCCGGGCAAGATCTTCGGAATAAATAAAAGTCAGGAGTTGCCGTTTCATGCCGGCGCCGACATTCAACCCGTTTTTTACGGATTTAACCAGGATATAATAATCTTTATCGCGAGGGCCATACACGCCCGTGGGACGCAAGATGACATACGGGAAACCGGGGAGGCTCTTCAGGTAATTCTCGGCTTTGAGCTTGCTGCGTCCGTAAGCCGTGGTGGGATTAGGCTCTTGTTCGGCGCGAAGGGGCGCGTAATTCTCCTCATCGCCCTTGCCGATGGCACTCAGGCTACTCATAAAAATAAAACTATCGGGAACCGTGCCGGTTTCGATTAGCGCATCGGCTAAATGGCGGGTGTATCCATCGTTTACCCTGTCGAAATCGGCTTTGTGCAGCGCTTTGGTCATCCCCGCAATATGCACGATGGCATCGAATCGACCGTTGTCGCGGGCAAACAGCCGCAATTGCTCCGTCAACTTTTCTTTATCGGAGTACGTAAGGTCGATAAACCGGATGCGGGGGTCTGTCAGATACTCTCGGCTGCTGGAAGTGCGAACTCCCGCCCAGGTTTCATATCCCAGTTCAAGGGCCTTGTCTACTACCGTGCTCCCGATAAAACCGCTGGCTCCGGTGATGAGTATTTTCTTTTGCATAGACGTTTAATGGATTGTTTCATGCAAAAATAGTGGAATTATCTAAGATTGAGAAACGGGTGCTTCGATTTCTTTACAGCTTTTCGATTTCTTCGACAGACAGGCCGCTCACTTTAGAGATCACCTTCACCGGAATGCCCTCGGCTTTCATATTCCGCACCATTTCGATCTGCTTATTTCTTTCGCCTTTTGCCCGGCCTTCTGCTTCTCCTTCAGCTCTCCCTTCAGCCCGTCCTTCAGCTTTGCCTTCCCTCGTTGCTTTCCGTTTTGCAGAATTAATCTGGGCTAACCGATCGCGGTAGGCCCTGATATCGGCATCGTACATTCTGCGCTCTTCCTTGCTCAAGGAAGTAAGATCAGCAATCTTCTCCAGTTTTTTAAAAATAGGCTTTTCCTCCTTAAAAGGAATGTCTTTTAATGTTTGCATATTCTTTAATGTATAAATCCATTTATCCAAACCTGTCACACATTCCGTTTTCGTTTTCGAGAAAAACGGAAGTTCCACGAAAATAAAACGCAGCTTATCGCTGAATTGTTCGTGGGTATCACGGTCGGCAAGAATGACATCCGTCCGCAATTTGACTTCCAACAAGTCATTCAAAAAGTCGAGCAGCAAATCTTTGCTGTCTTCCTGACCGAAAATCCGCTTGAATGCTACGTCGTATGCGGGATTAACAAACCTTGTCATGTGTCTTCCTTTATTTTAATCTTCAAAGATACGAAACAATTACGAAAAATGAGACAAAAAATCGAAGACCGGTTCGGCGCCGATAAAAAAAGCCCGGAAAAGCTTCTATAAGGGAAACTTTTCCGGGCTCGCATTACCGTCATTTCAGGAAACCAGGGGTGTTTCCCATACAAAAATTATTGAAATTTAGGATACCCCTGATTTTGCACCAAATTAGGGTTGGTTTGCCAAGCGTCCTGCGATATCGGATAAAGTTTGAGATGCTCTCCTGTCGCCCGTTCGCAGTTGGAAGCCTTCCACATGGTTTTCCCGAATTCGCCGAAACGAATATCGTCCTGGCGGGACGAACCTTCCCATGCCAATTCGAGCCGGCGTTCCAACAAGATTTTCGCCAAATCGACGGTTTTGTAATCGTGATCTCTATTACCATACGCCCGTGCACGAACATCGTCGACCCACTTAGCTGCGTCCGCACCGCCGCCTCCCGAACGGAGAACGGCTTCGGCTTTCATTAGGTACACATCGGCAAGCCGGAAGATATGGAAGTCGTTTTCCATCGCATTGACCAAATCCTGGGCATACGGCCATTTCAGGCAGCGGGCGCCGTCGTGCTGATTAACCGCGCCCCAAGGCGTACCGTCGTATTCCGTATTGGGAAGCATGGTGACGGCAACGGTGTGATTGAGTTCCAACCCGTGATCGGTGATAATCACTTTCCCGGTGGCACGGTCGTACTGTTTTCCTATCAGGAACGAACCGGCATAACGGGGATCCTCAACATCGAAAAGCTCCACATATTCGGGTTGGGCGCAAATACCGTTCCATGCGGAGAAATTGCCGCCCAATGACAATTGGTCTTTATAATGCAACGTCCGGTTCATCATTTGATTCTGGTTTTCGGTGTCCGTCTTAGAGAAAGCCACGGCAAAGATGGCCTCGCGCGAGTTGTGGTTGGTTAACGAAAAATTATCCTTCCATACCGGTTCGAGAATATAATCCATCCCCAATACCAAATCGCAATAATCGGAGGCTTCCTTATACGCATCGCCGCCGTACGTTACGCCCCAAGCTTCGGCATTGAGCAACAACTTCGCGAGCAACGTATATGCGGCGCCCTTCGTAAAGCGGGCATACGCAGAAGCATCGGGGCAAGAAGGGGCAATTTCTTTAACCTCTTCCACAAGCCAGTCGAAGACCACCTGCCGGGAACTGTTTGTAGGCAACGTTTTACCCGCCGGCACATATTCGGTAACCAGAGGAACGTTTCCGAAATAATCGAGCATGGTATAGTACCAGAAAGCCCTCACGCCCCGGACTTCCGCCGTCAGGATTTTTTTCGCGTCATCCGACACCACATCGGTTTGTTCGATAATATAAAGGGTGGCGTTACATTTTCCGATACTGTTGGAGGCATTGCTCCAACCCGTTTTCACCTGGCTGGTTTGCGCCGTCCAGGTATGCATGAACAGTTCGCGGTATTGGCCGCCGTCGTACCAGTCGCCCCCGAGGCGGGTAGGCGTCACAGCCATCGAGCCGGCACATTCCGACAGATAAAGATAGTTGCCCGGCCAATACGTCCTTAACGAATTATATACATCGCCGATAACGGCATTGAGTTGTTTTTCGGTTTCCGGGAAATCTCCGGCAAGCTGATCGTATATCTCCTCATCGAGGTTCGTACAAGAGAAGGAGACCGCCATCCATAAAATTCCGGATAAAACAGAGAGTATGATTGTTTTTTTATTCATAACGTCGTTTTTTTAAATCAATGATACCTATTAAAAAGTCAGATTAACGCCAAAAGTGAAAGAACGCGCCTTCGGCATATAATTACGCGCCTCGATACCCGGCGAAAGGCCGGCGCCGTCGTCGGAAGGTTCACCGCGGAAGAGTTCCACTTCGGGATCGAGTCCTTTGTAACCGGTGATCACAAAGAGGTTTTGCCCGGCTACATACACGCGCGCCCTTTCCAGCCAATCGGTTGATTTGGTATTGAATGTATATCCGATAGCCATATTATCCAACCGGATGTGCGAGGCGTCTTCGACATAAAAAGAGGTTACGCGCGAGTTTTCGCGCAAGATGCTCACCAGCTCGTCGTTCAAGGCGTTTGCGCCGCTGAGGTAGGTGTTGTTGCCATAAGCGGCGCGAGGATTGTTGAGCACTTTATTCCCGGCGGTTCCACGGAAAAAGATACTGGCATCCCAATTTTTCCAGGAGAAAGAATGATTCCATCCGAACGTCAAGTCGGGTTGCGAATCGCCCACGTAGGTACGGTCGTCATCGGTGATTTGCCCGTCTTTATTCCTATCTTCGATAATGTATTTGCCGTCTTCGGTGAGTCCCGTACACTTCAGCATATAAAACTGCCCTACGGGATATCCGACCTCCACCACATGCGAGGTAACGCCCGAAGCGCCGCGAATCCACGGATCACCCGTATAGATACGTCCGGTGGAATACAACTCGTTGGACAGTTTGGTAACCTTATTGATATTATGAGCCAGATTGACCGTTGTGGTATAGGTGAATGTTTTGTTTTTCACCACATCGATATTCAGCATCAGTTCGACACCCTTATTACTCATATTCCCCACATTGGCCTGCATTTTATCGTAAACATACGTCGGCGTGGAGACGGCATACGTATATAACATGTCGGATGTTTGCTTGTCATACCATTCGATGGTCCCGTTGAGGCGGTTGTTGAACAGCGAAAAATCGAGGCCGATGTTCAACATGGCGGTCGATTCCCACTTGAGGTCGGGATTGGCATTTTGCGAAATCTTATACGCGGTGAGTTGCGACCCGTCGCTGTAATATGTTCCCGCGGCCGAATAAAGTTCGAGCGACTTGTAAGGCTGCAACCCGTCCTGGTTTCCCGTCACGCCATAACCGACACGCAACTTGAGGTCTTTCACCCAATCGATCTCTTCCATAAACGGTTCCTGCGAAATACCCCAGGCGGCCGAAGCGGAAGGGAACGTCCCCCATTTATGGTTTTTACCGAACTTCGACGAACCGTCACGGCGCACCGTAGCGGTAACCATATAACGGTCTTGATAACTATAATGCGCGCGGCCGAAGAACGAAATCAATTTATAGGCATTTTTACTGGAAGTAACCTCCCCTATTTTCAACGAGTTTCCCGACTGGATATTGTCGGCGCCCATGGAGTTGACCACAAAGTCGGTCGCTTGCGACCGCTGACTGGAGAAGACATTGTTTTCCCAGGAATACCCGAGGATCGCATCGAATTTATGCGTTTTGTCGGCACCGAAAGTCGTTTCATAGTTGGCCGTCCATTCCATCAGTTCCCGATCCCATTTCCGGGCTTGCCGCACCGCCAGGCCGTTGTTACCGTCGCCGCGTGAGTTGCGGGGATCCTCCCACTCGCTGTAGTCACTGGAAAAACGGCTCTTGTAGAGGGAAGCCTTTAGGTTAAGCCCTTCGACGATGTCGAATTGGAGATCACCCGCGCCGTAAAAATAGTTATTGCTCGCCTTACGGTAGTTCTGATCCTGGTTTTGCACGGGATTACCCTGGTCGTAAGCGTTATTGGCGGCGGTAAAATACGAGCCGTCTTCGTTATACACCGGATACACCGGCGGCATATTATAGGCAAGGATAAAATCGTCCCGGAACGGGAAGCGCATATCGGTCAACGTTCCGGAACCCGTCAAGCCCACCCGCAAACGGTCGTTGATGGCGCGCTGCTGGAGTTGGAAGCGGAATGAATGGCGCGTCATCTCGTTATCGCGTGCGATACCCGTACGATCCAAAAAGGTGTAGGAAGCCCGGTAGTTGTGTTTGGGGCCTCCCCCCGAAAGCGAAATGGAATGGTTGGTGGATATTCCCGTGCGAAGCATTTCGCCGAACCAATCGGTATCGGCCGTGTAGCCGTCGAAATTGCTGATATCGTTCCCCAACTCCTTATTGGTTGCGCGCCATTCGGCGGCATTCATCATATCGGGTTTATTGGCAACCTGGTCGACCGACACATAGCCGTCGTATTGCAACAGGTTTTTGGCGCCCGAACCGCGTTTCGTGGTAATGAGAATAACGCCTCCGGCAGCGCGGGATCCGTAAATGGCAGCCGACGAAGCATCTTTCAACACCGAGATCGATTCGATATCGGAAGGCGATACCGTAGACATGTCGCCCCCGGGTATGCCGTCGATGACGATCATCGGCCCCTGGTCGTTTTGCAAAGTCGATGTCCCGCGCAGGCGGATTTGCGAGCCGCGCGTCACATCGCCCGATCCGGACGTGACGATCAATCCGGCAACTTTCCCCTGCAACAAGTCGGAGGCATCGCGGTTAATTCCTTTATTAAAGTTCTCTTCGGATACGTTGGCGATGGAGCCGGTAATCTCGCGACGCGTTTGCGTACCGTAACCGACCACCACCACTTCATCCAGCAACTCGGCATCTTCCTCCAGCACCACATTCAACGTGGTACGCCCGTTCAATTCAATCGTTTGCGTACGCATCCCCATATACGATATTACCAGAGTGGCGTTTCCGGGCACGTTGGGCAAAGTGAAATTTCCATCGGCATCGGTAACGGTTCCGGCCGTCGAACCCTCGGCCTGAACCGTTACCCCTACCAACGGATCTCCCTTGGTGTCGGAGACATTCCCTCGCAAGGTAATATTCTGTGCAAAAGAACATAAAGAGACTGCCCACACGAAAAGCAATAGCATCCCCTTATAGAAAATGATTTTTTGTTTTTTCATAAAATTCTCGTATTTAATTATTTAATTCAGAAAAAAAGGATATTGTTTAGGATAAATATTCCAAACCGGAGCGCCGCATGGCGCGGCACTTCCGGTATTCGTTACTTTTTGTCGCGGGTTTTTTCGTCCTCGTCATTTTTGTCGTGAATCGACCGCTTGGCGGCTTTCAACACTTCGTCCAGATCGTGGTATAAGTCGCTCCAACCGGACTGTTTACGCAAGGCCGACACCATCCCGTAATAATCACGCAGCGCATCTTCCAATTGGTGACGGATGGTACTGGCCGAAGGTTGCTGACGCAGCGCCGAATTGGCATCGACTTGCTTAAGGAACTGAACGTCGAAATCCTCTTGCGCCTTTTTCAGGGCTTCATAATGCGGCACCAATCCCACGGTGGTCAACAAAGCCTGATTCTCTTCCGATGAAAACGTTTCGATTTTTTTATGCAGCACCTCCGTTTCGTCGCCGTAATTCAAGCCCGAAACAGCGCCTAAATCATCCCACACCTCTAACAGTTGTCTGGCAGCCAATCCTTTTTCATCATCGAAAGCCGCAAAGCCGGTCAACAGATCATGAAAGCCCGCATCCAGCCGGTCACGCACCAAATCCTGAGACTTCACTTCCGGCCCCAACCCGCTATAGATATTTTTCAACACCGAACGCTCGTATCCGGTATGTGCATTTACTACCTCCAGATAAAGGGGGGCTTCCTGTACCGTTGCATTGGTACTCTTTTTCGAGACTTCCAGAGTGTTCCGCCCTAGCGTCCCCAATCCGGTCGTTGTCAACCGGGAAAAACTAATTAATAATTTTTCCATGATTTTCAAAATTTTGATATATAACAGATCGATATAAATAGAAATTCGATTTTCGCGCTTTAGGAAAGAATGCGGAAAGGCGGGAAGGCGTTTTTTTCGCCTCCGCAGACAAACGAAGAGCCGGATAACACGGTTTTTCGTTCTCGCAGCGCCCCGGAGAGCCGGACAAGTCCGATTGTAAGTTTCGCAGACGGGCAAAAGTCCGGATATCTTCTTTTTCCACTTCCGCGGCCATGCGGAACGGGCGAAAGGTGATTTTTTTCCCTTCCGCATAGGCGCAAAACGTCGGATAGAAGTCGTTTTCTCTTCCGCGGCGCTGCGGAGAGGCGGATGGGTCTGGCCGGAGCTTCCGCAGAGAAGCGGAACCCAAAACCTTTTCCGTTGTCTTTTCCGCAGGTAATGGAGACACACAAAACGATAACAAGCCCTTAAAAGAAGAAACGGGCAATGGATATAATTCGTTTTTTTCAAAAACCGGTGGGTAGAAAAACAAGATTGCGGTAGCGATAGAGTCCTCGAACGGGAACATATATCTCCCTGCTCTCTTTTGAATGGAAATGGGTGGTAAAAGAGACTCGATGACTTGCGTATATATACCGCTCTTACTCATTGTATTAGTAATTCATTTTTTCGGCCGTTATCCGTCAGTTCTGTGGCGGAATCCGACGATCTGTCACAAAGATAACGATTTTCTTCGAACAAGGGATCAACAAATTCAAAAAAAATTTCGGCATAACCCTGTTTTTTTATTGAAAAAAATAAATACCTTTGCCGCGATACGCGTAGAAGCGTAATCTATTAGAAATAAAACGAGAAGCGTTTTAGATATTACCCTGTTCATAAAATCTACCAAATTTTTCTTGCAAGGGGTAATAGCAACAAACGCTCCGCGCCTGTTTGGCGTGGGGCTGTTGCTTTACTCTTGCAAGGGCTTTGGTAGAGCCTTATGAACGGGTAAAGACTAACAGTTCCCATGCCTCTTTTTTTTAAATCATACCGACCTTGGGGAACGGCGAGGTAACGACCTGTATCGATTGAGGAAAAGAATGAATGACGATGAAAAAATATGCCGGGAAACCGAACCGGAAACAACCCGTTGAACCGCTGTTTCCACACACTTGCATTTACCGGACGCACTGCCCCCATTGCGGCGCGGAGGTAGATTATACGCTCGAAATGCAATACCACCAAAAACTCATTTGCCTGTCGTGCGGCAAAAACGTACCCAATCCGCTTTACGATCCCGCCGATCCGCACAATGTCCGTCGAAGAGCCCGCCGTGATTTCGGTTGGTTCATTACCGCAATGGCGTTGCTCGCGCTGCTATGGATAGCCCTCAGCTACATTTATCGCGATTACCCACCCAAGGCGAAACCGCATATCACTATCGACAGGGACGAATGGTTTGACAACCCTCGCGATTACCGCAAAAATCCGGACAGCATGCCTTGGCGCTCGAGGTAGGGGGAAGATGGCTATTTATCAAAAAAAATTTCTACCTTTGACCGTCAAGTCTGTAAAATGGATAGAAAAAAAAGAGATAGTCGTTTACGTAAGTTGTGTTGCAAATGGGCTCTTTTAGGAATCGGTCTTATTCTTATTTTCCCTTCTGCCCATGCCGGAAACAACCGCCATATAGAGCGTAAAATTTTAAAATTACTCGAGCTGGCGGAAGAATATGCCGATACATCCGGCCGGGAAGCGTTGTCGTATGCCGATTCGGCGCTGCTCTTGTCTCAAACGATCGATGCGCCGGAACTGACCATGGCTGCCTTAAAATATTTAACGATGGCCAATCTCCATATCGGAGACTACGACCGCTGCATAGACGTGTCCGATCAATTATTAAAAATGAGCCGCACCTATCGCCACGATACCTATAAAACGTATGCGTTTATCGGCTTAGGGCAGGCGAATATCATGCAAGACCGTTTTCCGGTGGCAAAGCAAAACCTCGATTCGGCTTATACCTTAGCCTCCGGAGCGAAGGATGACTTCGCCCTCTCTTCGGTATATAACGGACTGGGCATTTATCATATGAACGCCGATGCCAATTACTACCGGGCCATCTATTATTTACTGCAAGGGATAGAGGCCGCCGAACGCTCGGCTAACGAACGCCTCCATTCCCTGCTTTTGTGTAATTTGTCCGTCGTTTATTATTCCAAAAAAGATGTCGCCGGCTTATCGTATGCCCTCGAATGCTACCGGCGGGGACACGACCTGAATCAGTCGTACCTGATATTTATCGGGGCGAGCACGACGGCGTATTGCCTTTTCCTTCAGAAAAAATACGACGAAGCGCTTCGTTTTTTGCAAGAAGCGGAGCTATTGATGATCGAAAAAAAATATTTGAACCAAGCCAACGTATATGTTTTATTCGGACATATCGATTTTGAGAGGGGCTATCTCGACAAAGCAAAAGCGTATTATCAAAAAGCGCTCAACGAATCCGACCAGACCCAAACGTCGAATATCCTGGATGCTTATTTAGGACTGGGTAAAGTGGCCCTCCGGACAAAGCATTACGACCAGGCGCTTGCCTTCCTGCAAAAGGGCATCGATATCGCTTCCGTTAATAAAGACAATACCCAAACCCGGCGCGACTTGTATTACGCTTTATCACAATATTATCAAGAAACCGGCGCTTATTCCGACGCGCTCGAGGCGTTTAAGCTTTTCTTCCGGGAGCATGACAACATCTTCCATCAGGATAGAGAATATCATTTATCGGAATTGATGATGAAGTTTGAAGCGGAAAAAACAAAAAACTTATTAAAGGAACAGGATATCCTGCTCTTGAAAAAAGAACGCAAACTCCAAATCCTTTACATTGCTATTTTCATTATTCTCGTCGCCGGCATCCTGCTATATCTTTCAAACCGCCGCCGCAACAAGCGGTACATGGAGATTGTTCGCCGCAATTTCTATCAGGCCGAACAAGAAAAAGCGTTAAAAAAAACAAGCCCTTCCTCCGGGATATCCCCTCAAAGCGCAGAAAACATCCATCCTGAAAAATATGTTACGTCGGCCCTTTCCGAAGAGAAAAGCGCTGAACTCTATGCCAAACTGCATCAACTCATGACCGACGATAAATTGTATAAAGACAATATGCTCACCAAAGATAAATTAGCCGAAAAATTGAATACAAACCGGAGTTATTTATCGCAAGTAATTAATCACCACACCGGATTGTCGTATAATCATTATATCAACCGGCTCCGCATAGAAGAGGCCTTGCGCATCATTTCCGATCCGGAAGATGATACGCCTTTGAAAGCGATTGCCGTAGATACCGGCTTCAATACGTTGGGAACATTCTATAGCGCCTTTCAATCCATCGTCGGGATGCCTCCTTCCGCCTACCGCACAAAGATGCGTGAACTATTCTATAAAAACAATCACAAAGATTAAAAATAGACGCATTCAACGGGTTATCCTTTTACAAAATCGGAAATTGCCGTATTCCGAAAAAATAACAATCTATTATTTTTCGGGTATCCCTGCTTTCTATTATCACGGGTTAAAGGCTAAAATACAGACAGTTTATCAACAAAACGGGCGGCTCGCTTTCCGTACTTGTTTTCCGCATACCACATCAACGGTATTTTTATATTTTTCAAAATTGTTTAGTTTTGTTCCTCCTATCTTTATATAACGACAAAAATTATGAGTTCCAATTTTTTCCCCAACTTACATCCGGCCGGCAAACGGCTTGAAAGAAACTCCGACAGTTCCCATCAATCTGTGCATACGGCGTACGATGCATTCACAAACGGAAGAAACGCCAGAGAAAAGTTCATCCGGACGGTACTGGTTTTTATTTCGTTGTTTGTATGCGGAACGATGACCTATGCACAATCCTCCGACCGAACCATCTACGGTATCGTCGTCGATGAAAACGGAGAACCGCTCCCCGCGGCCCGTGTGGAACAGGTAAGGCAAACCAAAGACGAAGCCCTAACGGCGGTCGTTACCGATATAAACGGACACTTCCGGTTAACGTTGCTCGGTACGGCCAAGGAAATAGAAGTTTCTTATTTAGGGTATGAAACGAAGAAGGTAAACCTGACCGACGCTGAAAGTTATAAAATCGACTTGCAACCGAACATCGAATTATTGAGCGAGGTTGTTGTCACCGGATATCAAACGATTTCCCGCGAACGGGCTACCGGTTCTTTTGCCAAAGTTGATGCCAAGAAACTGGAAACGCAGCGGCTCAGCAACATCAGCTCCCTTATGGAAGGAAGAATAGCGGGTTACCGCGATGGGAGAATCCGGGGGGTTACAACGATGAACGGCGTATCGACTCCGCTCTATGTGATCGACGGATTTCCGGTAGAAAAAACCACCACTAAAGGATACGGATGGGAGGAAAGCATTCCGGATGTGAATATGGAAGATATCGAAAGCATTACCGTATTGAAAGATGCCGCGGCGGCGTCCATCTACGGGGCGCGTGCGGCCAACGGAGTGGTCGTTATCACCACAAAAAGAGCGAAGATGAACCGTTTGGATATTTCTTTCTCCGCTACGCTCACCACACAACCGTATAATTATTATACGGGGCATTTGGCCGATGCCGCCACCATGATCGGGCTGGAAAAAGAATGGGCAGCGATGAATCCGGAACTGCAAGGGTCTAAAGCAAAAGATTATGCGCAAAACTTATTGGACAATGCCGTTTATTCCGCACAAGGCATCCGGGCCATCTTGAATAACGCTGCCGGAAAAATAAGCCCGGAAGAAATGAACCGGACACTGGATGAACTGGCTTCGCAAGGATACCGGTATTATAACGATGTGGAAAAATACGGCAAAAGAAATCCTTTTTCGCAACAATACAACCTGAGCATCGGGAAAAGCAACGAGAGAAACACTTTCAATGCTTCTTTCTCTTATCGGCATAATAGCCTTGAAGACAGGTATTCGAACAACGAAAGTTTCGGTTTGAACATGCAAAACACCACCGGAATCACCTCCTGGTTGAGTATGGATCTGGGGACTTATTTGAATTACGGCGATGGCGCGACACAAAGTTACAGCGTGACCTCGCCGGGATATACTTATATGCCTTACAATACGCTCCTCAATGCGGACGGGAGTCCTTATACCAACACAGAAGCCGACCGTTACAGCAAATCGCAGCAGGGAACGCTTCGAGACAACGGCCTCTATCATCTCGATATCACTCCGCTGGAAGAAATGAAGATGAACCTGCAGAAGAACAAGGATTTCAGCAACCGGACTTTTGCCCGCCTGAATTTCAAACTCACCGATTGGCTGAAATACGCCGCTTCTTTCCAATACGAAGTGGGTGAATACAAAAGCGACCAACTGAAAGATAAAAGCTCCTACGAAGTACGCAATAAAGTAAATACTTTTGCTACGTCCAACAAAAATGCTCCGGCGACCTTTAACTTGCCCTACGGGAATATATATGCCACGGCAACCAACAGCAGCCGCGCGTACAATTTCCGCCAACAGTTCGATTTTCAGAAAACATTTGCCGGAGCGCATGACGTGACCGCCATCCTGGGTACGGAAACCCGGGAAAACAAACTGGAATATAACCGCCGTCATTTATATGATTACGACCCGGATCTCTTAACGTACAGTTTAATAAACGAACAATTATTGAGTAAAACCTCCGGCTTGTGGGGATGGGCTTCCTTCTCTAAAAACGATGTTTTCGTGACGCAGGAATTAGTGAACCGTTACGTTTCTTTCTATGGAAATGCGGCGTATACGTATGCCGGCAAATATATGGTTACGGGAAGTATCCGCTGGGATCGGACCAATTTGTTTGCGACCGGTTCCAAATATCAGAATAAACCCATCTGGTCGGCAGGAGCGGGATGGAATATCGATAAGGAAGACTTTTTTGAAGTGGACTTTGTCGATATGCTCAAGCTGCGTACCAGTTATGGCATCGGGGGCAACATCGCCAAGGATTCCGCCCCTTACATGACGGCCTATTACAGTTCCAATATTCATGTGGGCGGGATAAGCGGGTCGATCAGCAGCCGCCCGAATCCCGAACTCCGGTGGGAAAAAACAACGACCGCCAATATCGGGATTGATTTTGCCCTGCTCAAAAACCGCCTGACCGGGACGATCGAATATTACAACAAAAAGGGAGAAGACTTATTGGCCAACACAAACGGCGTCCCCACCGAAGGTTGGGGATACAGCACCTATACCATGAACAATGGAAAAATGAGAAACCGGGGGGTTGAACTCTCCTTATCGGGAGAAGTCTTTTCCACCAAAGACTGGAGTTGGAACGTAACGGGCGTTCTGGGCTACAATAAGAATAAAGTAACGTATGTCAATGTAAAAGCGCCGGCCTTATACCTGGTGTTCGATCATGCCGGCGCCTATCCCCGCGTTGGAAATCCTTTCAATGCCATCTACGGTTATCAATGGGCGGGCTTGAACGAAAAAGGACTGCCGCAGGTATACGATTCGGAAGGAACTCTTTTTTCCGAATCGGAACCGACCAAGATCGAGGATGCCGTATATCTGGGTACGACGATCCCCATCTATAACGGCGCCATCAACACGAACCTGCGCTATAAACAGTGGGAACTGGCCGCACAATTCCTCTTCGAAGGCGGGCATAAAATGCGGAACACCAATATTGCGTTCTTATCGGGAATGGTTCCGGTAAGCAAAAATATTGAAAAACGTTGGAGGCAACCCGGCGACGAGGCTCATACCGATATCCCGCGCTATGTGCCCTCGGAAAACCCCGATTACAACTCCTCCTCGAAAGAAATATATTCCAAATCCTCGGCCAACATTTTGGACGCCTCACACGGCCGTTTGAGAAATTTATCCCTCACCTATCGTGTTCCCGACGACTTCTCTCAGAAGTTCCATCTGAAAAATGTCCGGATCATGTTTGGGATGGAGAATGTATTCCTGATAGCCAAGAACCGAGACTCCAAATGGAGTTTGGGCGGTTATTCCAAACCGAATTATTTGTGTAGTATTAATGTGAATTTTTAAAGGAGAGTCGATATATGAAACGTATGAAAAAAAACAGCATTCTTCTCATCATGATCCTGGCATGCATCAGCCTGGGTTCGTGCGATGACTATTTAAACATTGTGCCTAAAGGAAAGAAGGTTCCCTCCACTTTGGCCGATTTTGAAGCGTTCTTACGGGATGAATACACCATCGGACAAACTCCGATCTACAATGCCCTTTACTTGTTGAACGACCAATATGTATGGAAATCAAGCCTCAATAATATGACGCTGACGCGCGCCAATTACCTGTGGGACGAGTCGGCCGACAGAATTACATTGAATAAGGCGGACGAAGGAACCTATTATCTCCTTTATGCCGCGATCTCGTCCTGCAATCTGATTTTGGAGAATGTCCCGACGGCCACCGAAGCGACCGATGCGCAACGCCGGGAAATAATGGCTTACGCAAAGGTAATCCGTTCGCTGTGCTATTTTGTCCTGGTCAACTACTATGCCGATACATATGAGGCGGCCACCGCAGCTACAACACCCGGCGTGCCTCTGATTACCAGTTCAATCATCAATGCCCCTTCCCGGCAGGTTACGGTGCAAGAGTTGTATGATTTTATTATACAGAATATCAAAGAGGCAATCGAGCAGGGGCTGCCCCAACAGTCCATGACCGTCATCCATCCCAACCTCGGTGCGGGATATGCTTTGTTGGCCCGGATATACCTGCAAATGGCAAACTATCCCGAAGCGTTACGGTATGCCGGGTTGGCATTGGCGCAAAAAGATGAATTGTATGACTGGAACGATTATTATAACCGCTACAGCGACATCATCGAAGATCCCGAAAAATTCGACAAATTACCGACTCCTACCGATTATGCCTATGTGGAAAACTATTATTTCCGTCACGGCAATGGGTCTCCGAATTATGCCACTGCTGAAATAACGATTCCTGTAGAACGCGCCGAACGCTTCGAGGAAGGGGATGCCCGTTTCCTTTCGCGTTGGAAACGGCGCACCGTCAACCAGGACACCTATTATACAGGAATCGGATCGGGTTATTTCAACTGGGGCGGTTTGACAACCTGCGAGATGTACCTGATCAAAGCGGAATGCCTGGCCCGGCAAGCCGGAAACAATGACTTCTCCAAAGCCATGGATGCGTTGAACGCGGTACGCCGCACCCGGATTCGTCCGGATGTTTACCAACCGTTGCAGGCGACGACCGAAGCGGCCGCCATTGAGCTGATACGACGCACAAAAGACAATGAACTGATTTTTACAATTGTCCCGTTTGCCGATGCGCGGCGTTTCAATGCCGAAGGTACTTATGCCCGCACAATGACCAAGACGGTGGACGGAAAAACGTACACGTTGACTCCCGATTCCCATCTCTGGACAATGCCTTTCCCGGCAGGTGCAACTCAGAACCCGGGTAATGGAACGATTACTCAAAATGTACCGAAATAATGGAGTTAGGAACTATGAGTTAGGAACTATGAACTATGAGTTAGGAACTATGAACTATGAACTATGAAGTCATTAAATTATAAAATTAAACTAGTTGAATATGAAAAGTAAGTGGATTATGACGGCTCTTGTTGTAGGGCTGATGGCCGGATGTTCTTCGTCGCCGAAGTATACGTTAACCGGCAAATTAACCGGCATTGCCGACGGTACGGAAATCCTTCTGGTTCCCGGTGCGACGCATAAAGATGTATTGCCGGAAGACACGGCTGTCGTTCGCGACGGTACATTTAAATTTACGGGTGATGTGCCCGAACCGCGCTTTTATTATCTTCGGGTGAACGGCTATTACGGCGGGACTTCCTTGTTTATCGAAAACAGCAAGATAGAACTCACGGCCGACGTGAAGCTGGAGGATACGGACGGCAGGAAATGGGCCGGCTTCGAAAATGTGCAGGTCAAAGGGTCTCCTACACACGATTTGTATGTAGAAAAAATGAAATTTAAAGAAGAACTGAATGCCCAGTATAAAGCGTACATGGATGCCGGCGCGGACATTCTTTCACAGACCAATCAGGCGAAAGCCGAAAACAATCAATCCAAGATGGATTCGTTAGGGAAGACGGAAGCCGCATTAAAATTCCAAAGAGAGGAAAAAGCGTTTTTCGAAAATGTCAATTCTACTTATCAAAAAGCGTTTTCGGATAATAAGGATACTTGGTGGGGGCCTTTCCTCATGCTCAACGTGATGTCTTATTTTACCCCTGAGCAACAACCGTGGTTCGAACAGTTTTCCGATGAAGCTAAAAACAGTTATTACGGAAAAATCCTCCACGATCAACTTTACCCGAAGTCTTTTGTCGGTGAACAGGCGCCTGCTTTTTCCCTGACGGACGAGAAGGCCGAAAAGATTTCATTTGCCGAATTATCGAAAGGAAAAAAATACATCCTCATCGATTTCTGGGCTTCCTGGTGCGCTCCATGCCGGAAAGAAATTCCCAACTTAAAAAAGATTTACGCCGAATATGCCTCCCAAGGATTTGAAATCGTGAGCATATCCATCGATGACGACGCCGAAGCCTGGAAGAAAGCGATGGAAAAGGAACAAATGCAATGGCCCAATTTCCTGGATGCGGACAAATCATTAAGTAATCTGTTCAATATTAAAGCCATTCCGGCTTGCTTCCTTGTCGATGAAAAAGGACAGATTATTTTGGAAAATTTCAAAAGCGATGAATTGGAAAAGAATCTGAAAACATTCTTCAAGAGATAAGAATCCGTTTAAAATTGTTTCACGATTGGTTATTACGGGCTTGACCCGCAATCTTCTTCAATCTCTTTCAATCTTTTTCAATCTTTGCGAGCTTGACCCGCAAACCCCAACCGCCGGCTCCCGATCCCCGTATGGAGAGTCGACGGTTATTTATTTCTCTATTCTATCGCAACGGATTACATTTTTTTGTTTCTTTGTATCAACTAAAATCACGTTCTGTTGTTTTTAACCGTGAGGAATTACAACATCGAACATAGAAAGTAAAAAATATGAGCAAAAAAGAAACGGTTTCAAATCCCGTAAATAAACCTAAAAAGAAAGACCTCGCCGAGGGCGTCATTGGCTTCCTTACACAAAATAAAGATAAACAATTCAATTATAAACAGCTCTCCGCCGCTTTAAACGTGCGTGGCGAAGAGGCGCGCAAGGTGCTTGTAAAAGTCCTCGACAAACTGCGCGATGAAGATATGCTGCTCGAAACCTCGCGCGGCAGATATCGCATCAACGACCGCGGCCTCGTACTCGAAGGACGCTTTGAACGCCGCAGCAACGGGAAAAACTTTTTCGTCCCCGACGATGACGCCAACACGGTGTTCATTTCCGAACGCAACTCGAAGCACGCCATGAATGGCGACCGTGTGAAAGTGCAACTACTCGCCAAACGAAAGCGCGCCGATACCGAGGGCACGGTGATCGAAATCCTCCAACGGGCCAAAACGCGCTTCGTGGGCACGCTGCAATTGGATAAACATTTCGCCTTTGTGGTGCTCGACAGCAAGATTCTCGCGAACGACATCTTCATTCCTCAAGACGCCCTCAACGGCGGCAAGAATGGAGACAAAGTAGTCGCAGAGATCATCGAATGGCCCGAAAAAGTCAATAACCCCGTGGGTCGGGTCATCGACATCCTCGGCAAGCCGGGCAACAACAACACCGAAATGCATGCCATTCTGGCGCAATATGACCTCCCCTTCCGCTATCCCGAAAATGTAGAGAAATTCGCCGCGCTTATTCCCGATAAAATATCGGAGAAGGAAATCGCGGCGCGCGAAGACCTCCGCGAGGTGTTTACCATGACCATCGACCCGAAGGATGCGAAAGATTTCGACGATGCCTTGTCGCTCCGCCAACTATCGCCCACGACATGGGAGGTCGGCGTGCATATCGCCGATGTGACGCATTACGTAAAGCCGGGCGACCTGATCGATACCGAGGCCGAAAAACGGGCGACATCGGTCTATTTGGTCGACCGCACCATTCCCATGCTGCCGGAACGCCTCAGCAACGAACTTTGCTCGCTTCGCCCGCATGAAGACAAACTCTGTTTTTCCGCCATCTTCACGCTCAACGATAAAGCCGAAGTGAAAAAGTCACGCATCGCCCGCACGGTCATTCACTCCAATAGCCGCCTCACCTACGAAGACGCTCAGGCCGTCATCGAAACAGGCAAAGGCGATTTTTCTTCGGAGATACTCACTCTCAACAATCTGGCAAAGCAACTCCGCAGCCGGCGTTTCGCCCACGGCGCCATCAACTTCGAACGCTATGAAGTCAAATTCAATCTCGATGAAAACGGCAAACCGTTAGGAGTGTATTTCAAAGAATCGAAGGAGTCGAACCACCTCATCGAGGAATTCATGCTGCTGGCCAACCGCACCGTAGCGGAAACCATCGGAAAAGTACCCAAAGGACGGCACGCCAAAACATTCGTTTACCGTATACACGATGTGCCGGATCCCGAAAAGCTCGACACCTTAAATACATTCATTCTGCGCTTCGGCCATAAAATCAAAACGGAAGGTTCGAAGGTAGAAGTCGCCAAGAGTATCAATTCACTGCTCGATAAAATACAGGGGCGTCCCGAAGAAAACCTGGTGGAAACCATCGCCATCCGCACCATGTCGAAAGCGGTTTATTCGACCAAAAACGTAGGCCATTACGGGTTGGCGTTCGATTACTACACGCATTTCACCTCTCCCATCCGCCGTTATCCCGATATGCTGGTGCATCGGCTGTTGGAAAAATATCTCGAAGGGGGGCGCAGCGTCGAACAGGCGCCGCTGGAAGAAGAGTGCAAGCATTGCTCCAACATGGAACAACTGGCCGCCAACGCCGAGCGCGACTCCATCAAATATAAACAAGTGGAATTTATGTCGGACAAACTCGGAAAGGTTTACGACGGCGTGGTATCGGGCGTCACCGAATGGGGATTGTATGTCGAAATCAACGAAAACAAATGCGAGGGAATGATTCCTATCCGCGAACTCGACGACGACTTTTACGAACTCGATGAGAAGAACTACCGGTTGGTAGGCCGACGCAAAAAACGCGAGTACCGCCTTGGTCAAGCGGTTACAATACAAGTTGCCCGGGCGAATCTCGAACGCAGACAGTTGGATTTCACGTTCGCCTAATGCATCATCCGACCCGGGAGCGCCGCCGCCGGGCGCCCCCCCTCGGTCAAAACGAACAGCAGAGAGCTAAAATGAATATGCACTCCAATTATATCATACATGAGATAACGCCTTTGTCCGACAAGGATTGTTTTTATATTGCCGACCGGAGAAAGACCGAGTTCACCTATCCGCTACACTCGCATAACGAATGTGAGATCAATTACATCGAAAATGCCGAAGGGGTGCGGCGCATCGTGGGCGACTCCGTCGAAACTATCGGTAAATATGACTTGACTCTTATTACGGGCGAGGAGTTAGAGCATGTATGGGAGCAACATGAATGTCAGTCGAAAGACATTCGTGAAATTACCATTCAATTTTCGCAAGACCTGTTTTTCGGCAATTTCCTTCATAAGAATCAATTCGCAAGCATCCGGAAAATGCTCGACAATGGCCGCAAAGGAATCAACTTCCCGATGAATACCATTATGAAAGTCTATCCGATGATCGACTCGCTGTCGAGTGAAGAGTCGGGATTTCATGCGGTCATCAAGTTCCTGAACATCCTTTACGAGCTTTCTCTCTGCGACAATTACCGGACGTTGGCCAGTTCCTCGTTCGCCCAAATCGATGACGGCTCCGACAGTCGCCGTGTGCGCAAAATATATCAATACATCAATACCCATTACAAAAAAGAAATCCGCCTGGACGAATTGTCCGACCAGATCGGTATGACTCCGGTCGCCTTCAGCCGTTTCTTCAAGTTACGATCGGGCAAAACCGTATCGGATTACATTATCGACATTCGTTTAGGCCACGCCACGCGTTTGCTGGCCGACACCACCAATTCGATCGCCGAAATTTGCTTCGATTGCGGGTTCAACAATCTATCCAACTTCAACCGGATATTTAAAAAAAGAAAGGGCTGCTCACCAAAAGAATTCCGCGAGAATTACCGGAAAAAGAAAATGATCATTTAGGATTGACCGTTCCCGATAGAAGGGAGGATGTCGTTTTGCGTTAAAATAATACCATTTCCCAACAAACTACATCTATTAATTGACTTCTACGCTTATTGAGCAACAAGTTTATTGTTAAATCTAAAACAAAAAGGCCAGCAATAAACGGCATTTTTTAGGAAACAATCCGTTTAATTTCCGCAAGTTAAAAAAGTACATATATAAGATAAAATAATACTTGAATATACGATTTCAAGCCACTACTTTTGTAACATATATGTAATATTTTTTTATTTATAATAGTTCACATTGTATGAAAAACATTAGTATGTTATGTATGGCTCTGTTAATGAGCTTCTCAATGATGGCACAACAACGCAGTGTAAGTGGCTCCGTAACGGACAGCAACGACAAATCTGCGATGATTGGAGTCAGTATCATGGAAAAAGGAACGACGAACGGTACTATAACGGACATCGACGGGAATTTTTCCTTGAATGTAACGACGGAAAATCCGATACTGGTTTTTTCGAGTATCGGGTATAAGACACAGGAAATCAACATCGGCGATCAAACCCATTTAACGGTTTTAATGAACCAAGACACCGAACAGTTAGACGAATTGGTGGTCGTGGGATACGGATCCATGCGCAAGAGCGACCTGACCGGATCGCTTTCTTCTCTGAAAAGCGATCAATTGACGAAACTGTCGGCGGTGGATGTCACGCAGGCTATTCAAGGGCGGGCTCCGGGTGTAAGTGTCGTCAACAACTCCGGCGAACCGGGCGCCGGAACCAAAATCCGCATCCGCGGAACGGGTAGCGTCAACAACTCCGACCCTTTATTTGTAGTCGACGGATTCCCGGTAAACGACATTAGTCACATTGCTCCTCAGGACATCGAGTCGATGGAAATTCTCAAGGATGCTTCCGCGGTAGCGATTTATGGTTCTCGTGGGGCAAACGGCGTAATATTGGTCAAAACGAAAAGCGGCGCTTTCGATAAGAAAACGCAAATCAATGTCAATGTATTTGCCGGAACGACACAAGCCACGAAGCAATTGCAGATGCTCAATGCGTCGGAATTTGCCACCCTGAAACTCGAATCGTATGCAAATGCAAATTTGACGCCCTCGCAAACTATGCAATCCATTCTTGACTATGCGATTCAGAACAATAGCGTCGGAACGAACTGGCAGGATGAAATCATGCGTACCGGAACGACGCAAAATTATAATCTGAATGTTTCCGGAGGATCCGAACGCAATAAGTATGATATCGGCGGAACGTACTCAAAAGAGGAAGGAATTATCAAAAACACCTACCTCGATAAATTTATGTTTCACTTAAATAATGAATACAAGTTGTATGACAATGTTCATATCGGCATCAACGCATCTTATACGACGTATCAAAAATCGGGAAATAACGGAGACTTTTATTCAGGCTCTCTGACATCGGCTTTAAAAGCCGACCCGGTATCGGCAGCTTGGGACTCTTATACCGATCAATTCGGCGAAATTTATTTTTCTTACGGGACAAATCCGGCGCTGTCGGCCTATGAAAATCAATTCAGAAAGACCTCCGAAGACCGCTTTATCGCCAACGCTTATCTGCAAATAGACGATATTCTGTTCAAAGGGTTATCTTTCAGAGCTCAATTCGGACAACACTTTGCTTACGGACTCTCCAAAAATTATTCTCCGCAATATTATATTACGGCAGATCAACAACGGAATCGAAGCGAATTAACGGAGAACAGAAGTCAAAACATTTATTGGAATACCAACGAATATTTCAGCTATGTAAACACTTTCGGCAAGCATAGCATCAATGCGACGCTCGGGATGGAAGCTCAAAAATCGAAATCGAACAATATCTTCGGGAAAGTATATGATGTTCCCCAAGATGCCGATTTACGATACCTGAGCATGTCGCCCAACAAGGAGAATTTGGAAGTATCGGGAAGCGGCGATCATAATGCTTTGTTGTCCGGTTTCTTCCGAATGAATTACAGCTTTGACGGAAGATATCTTTTCACCGGAACCTATCGTGCCGACGGCACTTCGAAATTCAAGAAGAAATGGGGCTATTTTCCTTCTTTCTCAGCAGGATGGAATATGTTGGAAGAAGCATTTATGGAAGATTTGAAAAGTAATTCCCCTCTTTCTCAATTGAAGCTTCGCGCAGGTTGGGGACATGTGGGAAATCAGGCAAGCGCCGGCAACTTCGACTATCTGACCCTTATGACAAACGGTTATACGGCAGTATTCGGCGGCTCGCAGGTGGATGGCGTCATCCAAGAGAAACTCGCCAACGAGGAACTATCGTGGGAAACGTCGGAACAATATAATATAGGACTCGATTACAGCCTATTCAACGGCGGATTATCGGGAAATATAGACTATTTCATCCGGAACACCAATGATATGATTCTCGATACGCCCATTCCTATTTATGCCGGTAAAGCGCGGCCGAAAACCAATGCCGGATCGGTTCAAAACAAGGGCGTGGAGTTCAGTATCAATTATGACACGACCTTAGGGAAAGATTTCTATTTAAATGCCGCTTTCAATATTTCGGCGATTAAAAATAAAGTCACTTCGTTGGGAGGAGGAGAACCCCTCTACGGCACCTACAGCAAAACCGAAGAAGGACGTGAAATCGCTTCGTTTTTCGGCTTGCAAACGGCAGGTATTTTCAAAACGGAGGAACAATTGAAAGCTCATACCTATATCAATGCAGGCGGCAATGAAATGCCGATACAACCGGACGCCAAACTGGGAGATGTCATTTTTGTCGACCGAAATAACGACGGGAAGATCGACGATAATGACCGCATTCACCTGGGCAGCCCCAATCCCGACTTTACGTATGGATTCTCTCTTTCGGCCGCTTACAAGGGATTTGACTTCAACGCCTTTATTCAGGGGTCGCAAGGAAATGAAATCGCGAATTACATGTATTCGGTATTATATAGTTCACACATGCGGGAATGGAGTAACTCAAAGGATATGATGAACCGATGGACTCCCGATAATCCGAATTCCGATTTACCGAGGGTCAATCAAAACGATAAAAACGAAAACGATCGCTTTTCCGACCGGTATATAGAAGACGGATCTTATCTTCGGTTAAAAACGTTACAGTTAGGCTATACACTACCGTCTCATCTTTCCAGGAAAATTCATTTAAGCAAGGCGCGTATTTATGTTTCCGCCGATAACCTCCTGACATTTACGAAATACTCCGGATATAATCCCGAAATGGGAGATTTGTGGAGCAGCCCGCTGAATGCCGGAGTCGACATGGCCAGCTATCCGACTCCGCGTGTGTTTACGGTTGGCTTGAATCTTAGTTTTTAAACACAACACCATTATTATTTCCATTATGAAAAAGATAATATATATTCTATCAATCGCCTTGTTTTTGGCTTCCTGTAATGATTTTCTCGACCTCAAACCGCAGGGACAGGAAAACAGCGGGAATTATATGAATACCGACGAAAATGCGATAAAAGTCATCAACAGTATTTACGACATCCTCTCGCAAACGGAAGGCCACGGGCCTGACGGCAATTGGATGGACCATCACTACGATTTTATGCTGGCGAGTATCGCCACCGACGATGCCGTAAAGGGAAGCAATCTTTCCGATATGGCGCCTCTTGTACAGATTGAAGATTTCAGCGCGCAGCAAGGCAACGGCATTGCAACGGCATTTTGGATTCACGGCTTCTGGGGAGTCTCCCGCTGTAATTATGCCGTTCAGAATCTTCCGGAATCGCCCATCTCGGAAGATCTGAAAAACAGGTTGCTGGGAGAGAGTTATTTTTTGAGGGCATACCATTACATTTATTTACTCCGTCATTTCGGAGGAGTCCCTTTATTCTCTCAACCGTTAAGTCCATCCGAATTCGGCAAGGTTTCGCGGGCAAGCATTCACGAAACGTTCGAATTCATCAACGCCGATTTGCAAAAAGCCATCGAATTGCTTCCGGAAAGGAGCGAATATGAAGCCTCGGATTTAGGGCGTGCCACGAAAGGCGCGGCAAAAGCCTTCCTTGCCAAATCTTTGATGTATCAGATCGGGATCGATAATGAAAACGCCCATACATGGGATGAAGTGTATGCGTTGACTTCAGATATAATCAATTCCGGGGAGTATAGCTTGGCAAGCAACTTCGCCACCTTATTTGAATATGAAAATAAAAACAGTTCCGAATCGATATTCGAAATACAAGCGGCGGAGGGCACGGCGATCGATCCGCCAAAATCGGTAGGAAATGCCTACCCGCTCTTCCAAGGCAATCGCGAAGAAAATGAAGGTGCGAACACCGGATGGGGGTTCCATAATCCGACGCAAGACCTTGTGAATGCATTCGATGCTTCTGACCCGCGCCTTTCGAGTACGGTTTACGGCATCGGGTTTAATAATGAAATATTGTATGGTGTGCAGATGAAGTTTAACCGGTCGGAGCAAGGCAGTAATTACCTGAACCGGAAAGCGGCAATTCCTTTTAAACCGTCCTTGGACAAAGCGGCGAACAAGAATATTATCGTGATGCGCTATGCCGATGTGCTGCTCATCCATGCCGAAGCGGCTTACCATAAGGGAAGCGAAGCCGAAGCACGGCAATACGTCAATATGGTAAGGGAGCGGGCGCGGAAAAGCTCTTATTGCAAAGGATATGTCAGCGGGAACCCCGAGGGATACACCCTGCCGGCAAGTACACCGAACATACCGAATGTCACGGCTTCGGGAACCGCATTGCTTGACGCCATCCTCAACGAACGCCGACTCGAATTGGCGATGGAATCGAATCGTATGTGGGACTTGATTCGCACCGGGAAGCTCATCGATGCGGTGTCGAAAGTGAAAGACTCCGACTTGATCGGAACGGAAAAAGATAGCAACGCCGAATATCGACATGAAGGAATTGCGGAAAGAATTAAGAACCACGCTTTCGTAGGGAAAGATAATAAATATATTCCGGTCCTTCCTATTCCGCTGGACGAAGTGCAAAACTGGAATATCGAACAAAATCCGAACTATTAAATTATCACGTAGGATATGCAAACAATAAAAACTATAAAAATACTCTGCGGTGTGCTTTTTATGATACTATGGACCGCATGTGATGAAAAGGATTTTTCCGAAGATTACGACATCAATTTGCCGGTATCGGAAATTGTGGATTTTAATCCCAAAACCGGGGCTGTGGGGAGTGAAGTAACGTTATATGGAGAAAATATGGATCTCGTAACGTCGGTATATATCGGAAATGCTTCCGGTACCATTATCAGTCAAGACGAAGAAAAACTGGTCTTTCAGGTACCCCGCACCGCCGAAGCCGGCGGCATTACGGTGAGAAATAACTATAAAAGGGAATTTTCTTCGGAAGAATCATTTATTCCTCACTATTTGGATGTAACCATCACTCAATGGCCGGCCGAAATCGAACGGGGACTGACCATCAAACTCCTCGGAGAGAATGTGGATATGATTCGTTCCGTCAAATTCGAGAACTTGCCATTAAGCAAATCGGCGGCAAACGAAACATCCGCCACGTATGCGACTTCCGGATTGACGTTACCGGCAAGCGGGAAATTAACCGTTACCACAAAGACCGGGCAAATTCTTACGTCGCCCGATATCAATGTGGTTGAACCGAAAGATACGTATGTTCCCGAACAGACTATTTTGCTCTGGGATTTCGAAACCGACCCGATAACCGCGGATGGCTGGGGTAGTTCTTCCTATACGGCAGAAGTCGTCAACAATGGATTCTTCGGAAAAGGATATCAAGTAAAAGCCGCCGCCGGAAATGGTTGGGATGGTTGCTATATCAAACTGACGTCCGATAACGGCGGAAAGGGATTTGATTTCTCGGCATTTAAAAAGCCCCATATCACGTTCCTTGTGAATACCAATGGTAAGAGCGGGTACATGAATCCGGCCATCACCATCGGAGGAACCGAATCGGACAAGCATTTTAAAGGACAATCCGGCGATGACCATAAGTTCACAACCAATGGATGGGAATGGCGTTCGTATGACTTGGAAGCAATGGGATGGACGGATATCAAAGGGAACGTAGATAAAATCGATCTTTGGTTCAGAGGAGGAAATGTATCCTCTGCCGAACCCTTCGATATTATAATCGACCAAGTGATGATTACCGACGGGCCGTTGAATCCGACTCTCATTTGGGATGCCGAAGCTCCTGCCGGCGGCGATTTGCCTATTGCCTTCAATGGCGGAGCAAATTTGACCGGCTACTATCAGGGCCAAAAGTACGTAACATACAATTATACCGTAGGTAGCGATCCTTGGGCATGGTTAGGGAATATCATGAGTGTGGATGTTCCGGGGCTCGATCCCGAAAAGTACAACAACGCGATGTACCTCAACTTTCTGGTAAACACCGGAGACAGTGAAGGATATGCCGGGTTCCAACTCCTTCAGGGCGATAATAAGCTGGCGAATCAGAAATTGGACGGTTCTTATGGTGATAACTATAAATTCGCGTCCACCAACAGCAAATGGGTGTGGCGCTCCATGCTTGTCAACATTTCCACATGGGATGTATGGGGAGGCTCGGCCGATGCGTTCAACCTTTCCCAATCCTTTAACTTCAGCGTGTACGCTCGTGGCGGAAACATTCAAAGCGGTACGAATGCCAAACTGAACATGGATTATTTCATTTTCACTTCCGTGCCGTTGGATACAACTAAAGAATAATGAATAGCATGATAGAAGAGGATGCCTTTTTAAAACAGGGCATGCCCTCTTCTATCTTTTTTGATTCGGACGAAAGAAAAGATAAAACAGAAAATGAGAATAATAGGAATGTTGTTGTTAGGGGCGTTTTTCACCTATTCCTGTACATCGCCCGTACAAAAAACGGTCGATAAAAAAGCGACTTGGGAAACCCTATCGCTATATACTAATTTGGTGAAAATACAGGGGAAAAGCATTCTATTCGGACATCAAGACGACACTTCTTACGGCATTGGATGGACGGGCGAAAGCGGACAGTCGGACGTAAAAAAAGTTACGGGCGATTATCCGGCAGTATATGGCTGGGATTTGGGACATATCGAAACAGGCTGTCCCCAGAATATCGACAACGTGCCTTTTGAGCAAATGCGTAGCCACATCATCGAAGCCTATGAAAGAGGGGGCGTCAATACGTTAAGCTGGCATGTGCAGAATCCGTTTACGGGAGGCTCGTCATGGGATGTTTCCTCGAAAGAAGTCGTAAAATCCATTCTCCCCGATGGAGAAAAGCATGCCCTATTCCTCGAATGGCTGGATCATGTGGCGGCATTTATCGCCTCTCTGAAGACTGGTAATGGCACGGCTGTTCCCGTGCTGTTCCGCCCCTATCACGAACATACGGGAAATTGGTTCTGGTGGGGCCGAGAGTTATGCGAAAAAGACGACTATCTCGCTTTATGGCATTTTACGGTAACCTATCTACGGGATAAAAAAGACCTCCACAATATTTTATATGTGTACTCTCCTGATTTTGTAACGGGCGAACAGGAATATTTCGACCGTTATCCGGGCGATGAGTTTGTCGATATCCTGGGGCTCGATTTATATCATCGCGGCGCAGAAGATTCTGCCGGTAAATTCATCTCGGATGTAAATAAGATCATGGAGTTTCTCTCCCGATATGCAGCGGCACACAAGAAAGCCTTCGTTTTCAGCGAAACCGGATTGGAACAAATTCCCATGAACAAATGGTTTACCGAGGTATTATATAAAGCCGTCGCCCCGTATAAACCGGCTTATGTATTGTTGTGGCGTAACGCTTACGACCGCCCGGAGCATTTCTTCGTCCCTTATCCGGCACATCCGGCGACGGACGACTTTATAAAATTCAAAAACCTGCCGGATATTTTATTTGGAAACGACTTACCCAACCTCTATAAATAATAAAAGCGATGCAAAGACTTCTTTACATTCTGTTACTCCTTTTTGCCGCACTGGCCGTTTCGGCTCAAAATCCCATCGTGCCCGGCTATTTCGCCGACCCGAGTATCCGTTATATGGACGGGAAATATTACCTGTCGATTACAAGCGACGGCTACGAAGACCATAACGGCGAACCCTTCCTCTGGGTATCCGAAGACTTGGTCAACTGGGATATCCATTATCTGGATATCAATGACCGCTTTTTCTGGGCGCCGAGTATGCTCAAAGGCGACAACGGCAAATATTATATGGTACATCAGCAAGGCGTGGATTATCTGGCTTATATGATGGAAGCCGATTCGCCCTTCGGCCCGTGGAAAGAGACCTTTCAAATCAAGGACTTCGATGTGGAACTGTTCCGCGACCCGGTGAGCAACCAAATTTTGGGCGTCGGCTCCTGGAAAAACCTGCTGACGTTCGATAACGATGTGAACTCGCCTACGTATATGCGTAAAGTAATCAGTAGCCAGCCCTTGGAAGGCGACTTTACCGATTTCACCGAAGGCCCGTACCTCTTTTTTAAAGATAAAAAATATTATTTGGTATGGGCGGGCGGCCATTGCTGGCTCGACACCTACAATGTCCGTTACGCCATGGCCGATGCTCCGCGTAAAACGTACCACGAACCGACTCCCGACCCGATACTCGACACCACACCGGAAAAGAAAATATTCGGCCCCGGACATTCTTCCGTTATCGAAGTGAACGGAAGATGGTTCCTGTTCTATCACCGTCAAGACCAACAACGCTATCCTACTTGCAACTACCGCTTTTCTTCGGCAGCCGAGCTGTTCTTTAATCCGCAGGGCGAAATCGTGAAAGTCGAACCCATCGACGACTTTTCATCGTTGGGATTGAGCAAATCCCCCTACCGCAACCTTGCGCTGAACAAAACGGTGACGACCAATTCCCTCGAATCGGACTATCCCCCGGCAGGAGCGGTGGACGGACGAAACGACTCGCGTTGGCAGGCTCAATTGGGAGAAGACAAATGGATTAACATCGACTTGGGAAAAGAAGAAGCGATATCGAAAGTGCAAGTCGATTTCGAATACTTCGACAAATATTATTTGTATAAAATAGAATATTCGAACGATAACGACGAATGGTCGGTCTATGCCGATTATTCGAAGCGAGCTCGAAAAGCATACGAAACTCGCGTCTCGGAAAAAGAAGTCTCGGCGCGATATATCCGTATCAACGTCATAAGAGCCGAGGCGAAATCGGCCCCAATTTCTATTTGGGAAATAAAAGTATTATCACAATCATAAACTCATACCTGTATCATTATGAAAAAAATAAGTTATTGGCTATCGGCATTGCTAATGCTGTTCGTTTGGTCTTCTTGCGAGAAAGACAATCCCGGGGAAACTCCCGATGTGAAATTTCCGAAGTTTTTATATGCCACTCCTGCCGACCAAAGTGTGGATGTGCTGCTCGACACGGAAATATCAGCCGTGTACAATACCGATATCGCCTTGAATGAAACGATTCCGGTAACGGTCAACGACCAACAAGCAACCGTGACCGTGCAGGCTCGGAAATTGATTTTCACCATTGCATTGGAAAAGAATAAGACGTATCAAATATCTATTCCGAAAGGCGCGGTGAAAAACGCCAAAGGCGAAGCCGCGGAGGCCGTATCGTTTTCCTTCTCTACGGTAGCCGACTCGAAGCGTTACGAAGCCGAAGAGGCGGCGTTAACCAACGGCGCGGTGGTAGAAAGTGCTCTAAGCGGTTACTCAGGAACCGGATATGTGAATCAAAAAGACGGCGATATTTCGTTCAAAGTGACGCTTCCCGAAGAGGGAAAATATACGCTCTCTTTCCGTTATTCCAACGGGAACAGTAAGAAAGAGAACGATTTGGTGGTGAACGGAACGCCATTATCGACGGTTGTTTTCGATGCCACGAATGAATGGCGAACGATCTCCGTGAATAAGGTTTCGCTGAAAACCGGGGAAAACACGATTCTCATCAAAAAGAATTGGGGATGGATCAACCTCGATTATATCGAAATTGCTCCGGCCGGCGAAGATATTCCTTTTCATATCGCGGCGAATTTGGTGACCCCATCGGCCTCCAAAGAAGCCGTAAACGTATACGAATTTCTGAAGGAGAACTTCGGACAAAAAGTGATTTCCGGCGCGATGGCGAATTACAGCACGGGCATTGAAGAGGCACAATGGATGTTTGACAACACGGGCAAATGGCCGGCATTAGCGGGGTTCGACCTCATCAATTACACGACCTCTTGGGGTGTAAGCCCTTATACGCAGATGACCGCCAACGTGAAAAACTGGTGGAACGAAAACGGCCTTGTTTCCATTATGTGGCATTGGCGCGACCCGCTGAAACAGTCCGATGAATTTTATACGGAAAAAACAACCTTCGACGTGTCGAAAATCAGCGATACGAACTCGGAGGAATATCAAGCGATGATAACCGATATCGATGCGATAGCAGGGTATCTAAAACAATTTAAAGAGGCCGGTATTCCCATTCTCTGGCGGCCGTTGCACGAAGCGGCGGGCGCATGGTTCTGGTGGGGCGCCAAGGGAGCCGGGCCGTGTAAAACGTTGTGGAAACTCATGTTCGACCGGCTGGTTCATCATCACGGACTGAACAATCTGATTTGGGTATGGACGAGCGATGCGTCCGACACGGCGTTGGACTGGTATCCGGGAGATGAGTATGTCGATATTATCGGCATGGATATTTATCCGGGAGAAAATCAACACGGTTCACAGTATATCGCTTTCGATAAGGTAAAAAGCTTGTACGAAGGACGAAAAATAGTCACGCTTAGCGAATGCGGATCGATCCCTTCCATCGAATCGATGTTTGAATACGGCGACACATGGTCGTGGTTCATGCCGTGGAACGGCGATTACACCCGATCGGACAGTCATAACGGCGCGACCTATTTCTCGAGCCTGCTCACTAACGAAAAAGTGATTACAAGAGATAAAATGCCGAGCTTGAAAGAATAACGGCTCGGGGATTCCCAAGAATTTCACCCCTCATAATTAGTTGAAGGAAACAAAAAGTTAATTACGAATAAACAGGAAAAAAATGAGCGATTCTATAAAAAGACGTTTAGAAAGTATTACGGCGGAATATGAAAAACTGCTTTCTATAAAGAACGAACCGGAATTATACGGCAACGGAATCTTTGAGCGATATAAAAACCCCGTCCTTACGGCCGCCCATGTGCCCGTTTTTTGGAAATACGATTTCGATGAAACCTCGAATCCTTTTTTCATGGAACGCATCGGCATCAATGCGACCATGAATGCAGGGGCCATCAAATGGCAGGGAAAATATTTGTTAGTCGTGCGGGTGGAAGGCGCCGACCGGAAGTCGTTTTTCGCGATGGCCGAAAGCCCCAACGGAATCGATAATTTCCGGTTTTGGGATTATCCAATCAGCATTCCCGAAAACGGCGATCCGGCAACCAACCTGTATGATATGCGCCTCACGCAGCATGAGGACGGCTGGATCTACGGCCTGTTCTGCGTGGAACGTTTCGACGAAACCGCCGAACAGGGGGATTTGTCGAAGGCGAAGGCTACCGCCGGCATCGTGCGCACAAAAGACTTTAAAACGTGGGAGCGTCTGCCGGATGTGGAATCGACCAGCCAGCAACGCAATGTGGTTCTTCATCCGGAATTCGTAAACGGCAAATACGCCCTATATACGCGTCCGCAAGACGGATTTATCAATGCCGGAAGCGGATTGGGCATCGGCTGGGCGTTGGTGGACGATATCACCCGCGCCGTCATCACCGAGGAAACCATCGTCGACCGACGGTTTTATCATACCATCAAAGAACTGAAAAACGGCGAGGGTCCTGCACCGATTAAAACCCCGAAAGGATGGGTTCATTTGGCCCATGGTGTGAGAGCATGTGCCGCGGGACTCAGATATGTATTATATTTGTATATGACTTCGCTGGAAGACCCTTCGAAGTTGATCGCCTCGCCCGGTGGTTATTTCATGGCGCCCGAGGGGGAAGAACGGATCGGGGACGTGTCGAATGTATTGTTCAGTAACGGTTGGATTGCAGACAATGACGGCACCGTCTTCATCTATTATGCCTCGTCCGACACCCGCATGCATGTGGCGACATCGTCGGTGGAACGCCTGGTCGATTATTGCTTGCATACGCCGGAAGACGGTTTAAGCAGTCACGCTTCGGTGGAGACATTAAGCCGGCAAATCAGGAAAAATCTAGCAATGGATAATGGATAATGGACAATGAGGGCTGAAGACCGGAGACTGGAGACAAATAATATGATAAAATTGAAAGAGAAGATAGGATATGGTTTCGGCGACGCGGCATCGTCGATGTTCTGGAAACTGTTCGGGATGTACTTGCTGTTTTTCTATACGGATGTGTTCGGGATGGAAGCGGCAGCCGTGGGTACGATGTTTCTCATCACCCGCGTGTGGGACTCGTTTTTCGACCCGGTGGTGGGCGTGGTAGCCGACCGCACACAAACGCGCTGGGGAAAATTCCGTCCCTATCTGCTGTTTTTAGCGATTCCTTTCGCGGTAATCGGTATCTTCACTTTTTTCACTCCCGCGTTCTCTTCTTCCGGTAAGGCCGTTTACGCCTACGTCACCTACTCGTTGATGATGATTGTTTATTCCGGCATCAATGTGCCTTACGCCTCGTTGTTGGGGGTAATGAGCCCGGATCCGAAAGACCGGAACGTGCTCTCGACCTTCCGCATGACTTTCGCTTATATCGGAAGCTTTGTCACGCTGTTGATGTTTATGCCGATGGTCAACTATTTCAGCGGAAACAGTAAAGCGATAGAAGACCAACAACACGGATGGTTTATGGCCGTTGTCGTCATCGGGATTGCCTGCGCTCTTTTGTTCCTCCTTTGTTTCGCCCTGACCAACGAACGGGTGAAGCCGATTAAGGAAAAGCAGGCGCCGTTGATCGACGACTTAAAAGACCTGATCAAAAACCGGCCGTGGTGGATCCTGCTGGGTGCGGGTGTCTCGGCGCTCATCTTTAATTCTATCCGCGACGGTGCAACGATTTATTATTTTAAATATTTTGTCGATGAGGATGCTTTCGGCACCATTCGATTGCTAAATATACCCTTCGTGCTGAGCGGACTCTATTTGGCCTTGGGACAAGCGGCAAACATACTGGGTGTGATTCTCGCCGCGCCGATCAGTAACCGAATCGGTAAACGCTACACCTATATGAGCGCCATGGCGCTCGCCACCGTCTTGAGCATCCTCTTTTACAGCCTCGACAGCAACGATATCACCCTCATCTTTACGCTTCAGGTGTTGATAAGCATCTGTGCGGGAAGTATCTTTCCGTTGCTTTGGTCGATGTATGCCGACTGCGCCGATTATTCCGAAGTTAAGACCGGCAACCGGGCAACCGGATTGATATTCAGTTCGTCTTCCATGAGCCAGAAATTGGGATGGGCCATCGGAACGGCTATGACGGGATGGTTGCTGGCTTACTTCGGCTTCGAAGCCAATCAGGTGCAAAACGCCTCGGTCATCAGCGGCATCAAAATGTTCATGAGCATATTCCCGGCCGTAGGGACGCTTCTTTCGGTAGTCTTTATCTATTTTTATCCGCTGACGGAAAATAAATTGAAAGAGATTACGGCGGAGTTGGAAATAAGAAGAAACAAATCAACCGATGAACGGATTTAAAAAGGAACTGACGGAAAATATCCTGCCCTTCTGGTCGGAGAAAATGATCGACAACGAGCACGGCGGCTTTTACGGCCGCATCGACGGACACGACGTGCTGCATCGTCAGGCAAACAAAGGCGCCATCCTCAACGCGCGTATATTATGGACCTTTTCGGCCGCCTACCGCTTGTTGAAAAACGAGAAATACCGCCGCACGGCGCAACGCGCCTTTGACTATATCGTCCGGCATTTCATCGACAAGGAATACGGCGGCGCTTACTGGGAACTGGATTACCAGGGGAACCCCGTAAACACCAAAAAACAAACGTACGTGCAGGGGTTTATGCTCTATGGTTTTTCGGAATTTTACCGCGCTACGGGCGATTCGCAAGCCTTGCAACGCGCCGTCGATTGTTTTCATTGGATAGAAGATTATCGCGACCGGCAGCACGGGGGCTATTTCGAGGCGTTTACCCGCGACTGGCAACCGATAGACGATATGCGCCTGAGCGATAAAGATGCCAACGAGAAGAAGAGCATGAACACGCACTTGCATATCCTGGAACCCTACACCAACCTGCTGCGTGTGTGGAAAAACGACGAACTGGCAACGGCGCAGCGCCGGCTCATCGACTTGTTTACGCAAAAGATTCTCGACCGGCGCACTCATCACTTGAGTTTGTTTTTCGATGAAGCATGGCAGGTAAAATCGTCGGTCATATCGTATGGTCACGATATCGAATGTTCTTGGCTTCTTTACGAAGCCGCCGAAGTATTAAGCGACACCACGCTTATGGAACCGATACGGCAACGGTCGCTGGAAATAGCCGAGGCGGCGACGGAAGGCTTACAGTCCGACGGAAGCTTACTGTACGAAAAAGACGGGAATCATGAAGACCGTGAGCGGCACTGGTGGGTGCAGGCCGAGGCGGTCGTCGGATTCATGACCGCTTACGCTAATTCCGGCGAAAGCCGCTATAAGGACGCAGCCGCCGGTGCCTGGCGATATATCCGCACGCAGCTCATCGACCCGCAGCACGGAGAATGGTATTGGAGCCGCCTTGCCGACGGGAGCATCAACTGCAAGGATGATAAAGCCGGGTTCTGGAAATGTCCTTACCATAACGGCCGCTTATGCATGGAAATGATTGAGCGGTTTCAATCAAGACAGGCGACCGATGACCGGAGACATTAGACATTAGACATCATACTTCTTACTTCATACTTCATACTTCATACATCGAAACATGAACCTATTTAGAATCCCCCTTTTCATTGTTTGTGGCCTGCTCACCCTGACGGCGAGCAACGCCCAAATCTCCGCCGGCACACCTCCCGGAATCGTTGTGAATCATATCGGTAAGGAAACCGGACGATACATCGGCTCGCCGTCGTTGTGCGTACTGCCCGACGGCGCCTATATCGCTTCGCACGATGAGTTCGGCCCGCGCTCGTCGGAATACCGGTCGGCTCAGACGCTCGTGTTTGAGTCGAAAGACAAAGGCGCTACATGGACAAAGATTGCGCAAATTGACGGACAGTTCTGGTCGAATTTGTTCTTTCACCACGGCGCACTCTATCTGATGGGAACGAATAAGCATCACGGCAACCTCATTATCCGACAATCGCGCGATGGCGGCCGCAGTTGGACGACACCCTATCTGAAATCGAACGGGCTTATCCTCGAAGGCGAATACCATACGGCGCCCATGCCGATGGTCATCCATAACGGCCGAATCTGGCGCGCCGTAGAGTATGCCACCGCCTCTACTTCCGATTGGGGAAAGCGGTACAGCGCCATGATGGTGTCGGCGCCCGTCGATACCGATTTGCTTCAGGCCGACAGTTGGCGGAAAACGAATTTCCTGCCGTTCGACTCGACTTATTTAAACGGAAATTTCCGGGCATGGCTGGAAGGCAATGCCGTTGTCGATCCTCACGGAAATATGGTGGATATTTTGCGCGTCGATATCCCGGCAGGCACCTCGGAACAAGCCGCCATCGTACAGATATCGAAAGACGGCACGACCGCTTCGTTCGATCCCGAAACGGGATTCGTCCCATTCCCCGGAGGAAGCAAAAAGTTCACCATCCGCTATGATGCGAAATCGAAAAAATATTGGACGCTGACGAACGTTCTTTCGCCCGAAAACAAAGACCGCCATCCCGCCGGCGTGCGCAATCGTCTGGCGTTATGCCACTCGAAAGACTTGCGGAAATGGACGGTCGGGCCCATCATCCTCGAACATCCCGATGTGGAAAAGCACGGCTTCCAATATATCGATTGGCTCTTCGAAGGCGACGATATCATTTTCCTTTCGCGCACGGCTTACGAGGATGCGGAAGGGGGCGCCAACAACAATCACGATGCCAACTTCCTTACTTTTCACCGTATCCCTGATTTCCGGAAGACAGCCGGGAAAAAGTGAAGCGATATCCGGGCAAGCCAGGCATGTCGTACCGTGCGGAAGAACATTCTGTTCACAAGATGTTGCATAAAGTCATGCATCGCTTTACTTGTGTCAGAGAAAGGGCTTTCGGAGGATGCGACGGCACTTCTTGTAAGCAGGACTTTATAAAAAGGCACGCGACGATTTACTTATGTTAGAAAAAGGGCTTTTGCAATGAGCGAAAAGACTTTTTTCGAAGAAAACGCGGTATAAACGCCTTTTCCCTCACGCCCGGCACGGAACACACCGCATCACACAACCGATACCGGACTATTATTCCATTCTTTCTTCCTTTTTTGGAAAAAGAAAAACTAATTTTAGTACCTTTGAACCGTTACTAATTTTTCGTTCCAATGCAACGTCAACAAGACACTAAAAAAATAACGGTCACGTCACCGTTGTTGCCTCCGCTGGAAGAATTCATCCCCTATCTCGAGGATATATGGCGGCGGAAATGGATTACCAATAACGGGCATTATCATCAAGAGCTCGAAAAGGCGCTATGCGAATATCTGCACGTGCCTTATATCAGCCTCTTCACCAATGGCACGCTCCCCCTCATCGCCTCACTGCAAGCCCTGCGTATTACCGGCGAAGTCATCACCACCCCCTACAGTTTCGTCGCCACGACGCACTCGCTTTGGTGGAACGACATCCGCCCGGTATTCGTAGATATCGACCCGCAGACGGGAAACATCGACCCGGAGCGCATCGAGGCAGCCATCACCCCCAAAACGACGGCCATCATGCCCGTACATGTCTACGGCACCCCCTGCGATACGGAAAGGATTCAACGCATCGCCGATATTTACGGGCTGAAAGTCATTTATGATGCCGCCCATGCTTTCGCCGTCACCGTCAACGGCCAATCGATACTAAAGGCCGGCGACTTGAGCACGCTCAGCTTCCATGCCACCAAAACATACAACACCATCGAGGGCGGCGCTTTGATTTGCCACGACCCTAAAACAAAGCAGCGCATCGATTATCTGAAAAACTTCGGATTTGCGGGCGAAACAACCGTCGTGGCGCCGGGAATCAACGGCAAAATGGATGAGGTACGCGCCGCCTACGGGTTACTCGAACTGAAATATGTGGGCGGGGCCATCGAAAAACGGCAACTCCTCGACACGCTCTATCGCGAGCAGTTAGCGGACGTCACCGGCATCTCGTTCTTCGACCGCCAGCCAGGCGTGCAGCCCAATTATTCCTACTTCCCGGTCTTCGTCGATGCGGCGGCCTACGGCATGTCGCGCGACACGCTCTACACCAGATTGCAGGAACGAAACATTTACGGACGGCGGTATTTTTACCCGCTGATCAGCGAGTTCCCGACATACAAAGGGCTCCCATCGGCGGCAAAGGACAATTTACCCAATGCCCACCGCTTGGCCGACAGCGTTATCTGCCTGCCCATCTATCATGACCTCGACCCGCAGGATGTGAAAAGGACTTGCGATGTGATTAAAGAAAATGCAAGATGATTATTATCGGCGCCAAAGGATTTGCGAAAGAGTTGCTCGAGATAGCCGCCCAAAACGGCGAGCTGGAGAATCTGGCTTTTTACGATGATATCAGTCCCGATATGCCGGCGATTTTGTACGGCCGCTTCCCCGTCTTACGCAACGAAGCGTCGGTGAGGAAGTATTTCGCCGAAACCGACCCGCGTTTTACGATCGGCATCGGGAATCCGTTACTCAGAAAAAAGATGTATGACCTCTTTACGGGATGGGGCGGACAGTGTACGGCCACGATTAGCCGCCAGGCCGAAATAGGTAGTTTCAGCGCCGCGGTGGGCGAAGGATGCAATATCCTCTCGGGCGCTAAAATCTCAAACGGGGCATCCATCGGGAAAGCCTGCATTGTGTATTACAACAGTATTATCACCCACGATGTCACGGCAGGCGATTTTGTGGAAATATCGCCCGGGGCTGTGCTCCTGGGCCATTGCCACATCGGGGACTACACGCACGTCGGCGGCGGAGCCATCGTCCTACCCAACCTCACCGTGGGCAAGCATGTAAAGATTGCTGCCGGAGCCGTGGTTACCAAAGATGTCCCCGACCACGTGACGGTAGCCGGAGTACCCGCCGTCATCAAAAACAATCCCGTTACAAACGGGTAGCATTCGTTTCATTCAACATCCGCACGTCATGAACTATCATTTAATGATCGACGAGAAATTTATCGACGACTTTATAGCCGACGCCGAACGCGCTGCGCCCGGAAACAATACCTACCTCGTGTCGTTATATACGCCCGAACCGCGCTATACCCGTTCGCCGCTGATCACCTACGTCAAATCGGTGGAGCGGTATTGGTTCGACCATATTGCCGCATCGCTGTCCGATAACGACCGGGTGTTCATCCATTGGCTCGACCGCCGCGTGTACCGCATCCTTCTTGCGCTTCCTCCGCACATCACGACGGGCATCTTCTGTTGGATGGGCGATTTGGTCGCCACCCCGCTGTATCTGTTTGACAAAGATATTCTGGAGCCGCAAAGTTATGCGTTCTTCCGGAAGTATAAGAAAGGAAAGTTTCAGCCTTTCGCCCATCACGGCAAACTGAAGAATGCGCTCATGCGCCTGCGCCATATCTATCGGCGGCTGCATGCCCCGGCCGAATGGCGGACAAAAAAGAAGGTGATGCACCGCCTCGATCTGTTTTTCCATTGGAGCGAAATCGATTACCGGTGGGTCGAAGAACGTTACCCGGGGTTCGGGGCCGCGTTTGTCTATTTCTTTTACGGCGTAGGGACACAGTCCATCGCTTCCGGCACCGTCCGCACCGCCCCCTCCGGCGGGGAAAAGCCGCTAACGATATGGCTGGGCAATTCCGCCACCATCGAAAACAACCATTTCGAAGCATTGGACGCGCTGTCCGGATTGCAAAACGAAAACATCGAAATCATTTGCCCGCTGAGCTATGGCGAGCCGGTCGATTCGAAATACACCACCGATGTCATCCGTAAAGGACACGCGTTGTTCGGCAACCGTTTCCGCCCGTTGCTGGAGTTTCTCGACCGCGACAACTATTACGCCCTTTTCGAGCGGGTCGACTTCGTCGTCATGAATCACATCCGCAGTCAGGCGGCGGGAAATATATTCGCGTTCCTGGCGGCCGGGAAGCCTCTCTTCATGAACGAGAAGAGCAGCTTGTACCGGCTGCTGATCGAAAAACGAATACCGAACGTCGACACGATCCGCCATTTACAGAGCCTTTCTTTTAAAGAGATGATTCAAGAGATGACTGCGAAGCCGGACAATCACGAAGCCCTGCAAAATCTTTTGGATGAACGCCAGAAAGAAGCGAATCTGAAAAAACATCTCGGATAACGGTTGCCCGGGGCCGGGAATGACTTTAAGCGGAGCGCTTTTTTTTCGAATCGAACCAGTGTTTGATTTCTTCGCTCATCTCCAGCTTAAGAAGGCGGCATATAAACAAATACGCGAAGCCGGTCAAGACCGCATTTGCCAAAATATAAAGAAGATTGTTTTCGACGGGACGTGTAATCCAATAGGATGCGGCGGCACAAACGAACGCCACCAGCATATACGGCAGAATATCGCATACAAAGCGGCCGGGAGTATATGAGACCGCCTTTTTGGCCATAACCGACGAAATAATAAGGATAATGAGTACGTAGACCACCCAACTGGCAGCCAATCCCATGATACCTTCCCGAAAAAACAAGACGATTAACATCAACAGCACCACGCCTTTCACCACTTCGAGCCCTAAAAAGAAATCCGACCGTTCGCGCGCGATAAACAGTTCGTTGAAAATAAAGGTAAACGGAAAAAACATCCCGCCCAATGTCAACACCTGGAAATACGGAACCGATGCGAGCCATTTCTCTCTGAAGAAGAGAAAGAAAGTGGGTTCGGCAACGACAATCATCACAAAGCCGATGGGAAATGAAAGAAAGGCTATTGATTTCATCATTTTACTCACCACCCGTTTCAGTCGTTCGGTTTGGTCGTTGATTTCCGAAAGAATCAGCACCGATACCGACCGAAACGTGTCGGACAACATCGTGAAAGGGATCTCCTGATACTTTTTTGCCCGATCGAAGAAAGCCACCTGGTTCATCGGATAAAACACCGCAATCAAACTGGGATAGATATTGTTGACGACCGACTGGATAATGGACGTCAGCAATAATTTGTTACTGAATCCGAAAAGGGATTGCAGGGCTTTCTTCTCGAAACTGCGGGACGGTCGCCAGGGCGAATAAATCCACAAAAACACGGTCCGTAAAAAAGCGTATAACATCTGCTGAACAACCAACGCCCACACCCCGTAATGCAACAGCGCCATCGTTATAGCCACGATATTGGCGACGAGCAAGGCCCACATATTGGTCTTGGTCAACCCTTTGAAGTCGGCTTTTTTTGTAAGGCGAGTATATTGGACCGTCCGAAAAGCATTGAAAACAATTCCTAAAAATAAGACACGCGACACGGCGGACAGCAAGGGAGCGTTAAAAAGCGATGCAATGGCCGGGGCAGCAAAAAAGAGTACGGCATATAAGAGAACACTCAGTCCGACATTAAAATAAAATACCGAACTGTATTCTTCTTCGCCGACATCTTTCCGGTTAATCAACGCCCGTCCGAAACCGCTATCGATGAGGATCGGGATAAAAGCCATGAAGACACTGAGCGAGCCGATCAATCCGTAATCCTCCGTAGAGACGATATTCATCAGCACCAGCATGCTCACAAAATTGAGCAGTTGCTGCCCGAATTTATCGAGGAAACTCCACAAAAGCGAAGAGATCGTCTTTTTCTTTAACGCAGAATCTGCCATATTGACCGGTTTTCGTTTTGCAAAAATAAGCAACTTTTTCTTATCTGTCGCCCCAAAGAAGAGAGAATCGTGTATCTTTGAACTTATTTTTACCCCCTCCGGGTTATCGCCTTCGCCCGTTTTAAGTCAAGAGGACTGTTGCAGTAGCCGCATCCTCTCGCTCTCCCCCTTAACGTAAGGCGTAAGGGGAGTATCCGGGGACGGGGTAAATAACAAATCGTTGAGTTCGCAATTAAAACTGTTTGATGTTTGGTAGATAAGTTGATGACATTCTCTGAAGAAATAAAACAACAAGCGTTTGCGCTGGGGTTTGATGCCTGCGGTATCTGCCGGGCCGAGGACAGCGGCCGTGAAGCCGAGTACATGCGTTGGCTCGCCGACGAATGCCATGCCGACATGGGATATCTGGAACGGAATATCGATAAGCGGCTCGACCCTCGGTTGTTGATAGAAGGAGCGAAATCGGTCATCTGCGTCGCCCTGAATTATTATCCGCAACGCACGTTACCCGACAACGTGCCGCAATTCGCCTATTATGCTTACGGACAAGATTATCACGACGTCCTGCGCGACAAATTGAAACGGCTGTTCGATTTTATCAAGCAGCGTGCACCGGAAGCGGAAGGCCGTTATTTCAGCGACTCGGCGCCGGTGTTGGAACGCTATTGGGCGGCGCAATCCGGATTGGGGTTTGTGGGAAAAAACAGTCTCCTAATCATTCCCCGCAAAGGTTCGTATTTCTTTTTAGGCGAACTGATTCTCAACCTGGAACTCGAATACGATGCCCCGTTAACCCGCTCGTGCGGTAAGTGCCGCCGGTGCATGGATGCCTGTCCCACGCAAGCCATTGAAGCGCCTTACCGCATCAATGCCAAACGGTGCATTTCGTATCAAACCATCGAGAACAAAGGCGAAATCGATAAAGAACTTGCGCCTTGCCTGCATAATAATGTCTACGGTTGCGATATCTGCCAGAAGGTATGCCCTTGGAACCGTTTTGCAACGCCCCACCATACCCCTGAGTTTAATCCGTCGGATGAATTTTTATCGCTCGACGCCGACAAACTGCTGGAAATGAATGTAGAAGATTATCAGCGTATCTTTAAAAAATCGCCGGTAAAACGGGCTAAGTTCGAAGGATTAAAAAGAAATATCCGCACGCTCGATGGTGCGACGGGAAAAAAATGACAAAGAGACTTTTGGGACAAGGAGACCGGGGGACGGGGAGAAGGAGATGATAATGCCTGCGGCGATACACGCGCTACGCGTGATAATGGCTAACGCCGATAGTGGAAGACAAAAAGTGCGGGAGACAGAGAAAATCCATTCATAACTCATAATTCAAAACTCTTTTTTCTGCAAGTCAGGATTATTCGCTATTTTTGCAAACAATAGATATGGAAGAAACCTTTGATATACATAGCAACCGCCATTTTCAAGAACCCGAACGGGAATTTGAGAATGCATTGCGCCCGCTCACTTTTGCCAGCTTCAACGGTCAGGAGAAGATCGTCGAGAACCTCAATATATTCGTCCGTGCCGCCCGCTTACGGGGCGAATCGCTCGATCATGTGTTATTGCACGGCCCTCCCGGGCTGGGAAAGACCACGCTTTCCAACATTATCGCCAATGAGTTGGGCGTCGGGTTCAGGGTGACTTCCGGACCGGTGTTGGATAAGCCGGGCGACTTGGCCGGTATCCTGACCTCCCTCGAAGCGAACGATGTATTGTTCATCGACGAAATACACCGGTTAGCCCCGGTGGTAGAAGAATATCTATATAGTGCGATGGAAGATTACCGTATCGATATCCTCATCGATAAAGGCCCCAGCGCACGTTCCATCCAGATTGACTTGAACCCGTTCACCCTGATCGGGGCGACAACGCGCAGCGGATTGCTCACCAGCCCCTTGCGCGCGCGTTTCGGCATCAATATGCACTTGGAATATTATGATATGGAAACGCTTACGGGCATTGTATTACGGTCGGCCGGCATTTTAAAAATCGGCTGCGACCGCCGGGCCGCCGAAGAAATCGCTTCCCGTAGCCGCGGCACGCCTCGCGTTGCGAATGCCCTTTTGCGACGGGTGCGTGACTTTGCGCAAATCAAAGGCACGGGTAAGATCGATCACGCCATCGCATCGTATGCCCTGGAAGCATTGAATATCGACGTTCATGGATTGGACGAAATAGACAACAAAATCCTACTGACCATCATCGACAAATTCAACGGCGGACCGGTAGGCATTACCACCATCGCCACCGCGGTAGGTGATGATGCCGGAACAATCGAAGAGGTTTACGAACCTTTCCTGATTAAGGAAGGATTTATTAAACGAACGCCCCGAGGCCGCGAAGCAACCGACTTGGCTTATCGTCATTTAGGACGTAAACGTCAAGAAGAACAAGGACTGCTGTTTTAATGATCCTTGTTCCTCTTTCAAAAGAATATTTTAGTGATTCGCACAGCGGTAGATTAAAAAAGATCGACTTCACCGCATGAAACGATTATCTGAAATTTTATTTGTATCTTCTTTTTTCAGAACTTACTGAAAATCATTTCGAGCTTCATATTCTCCGGTTGTTTATCGAGCCGTACGGCTGTCGGCATCATCTGATTGGAGACACTCGTCACTTCAACTTGTCCTGTACGACTATTCGTTTGGGTAGTAACATCTACGGGAATAAGATAATATTCCAAATCAAACGCCTTGTAATTGTTTTGTTCGTTATAATAATTGACTAACGCCGATATATTATTGAAACTATACGAATAGGTCGTCGCATTGAATGCTGCGGAAAGAAAACCGGTTCGGTTATCGGGCATCTTTCCTTCCTCGAAGAAGCCTTGTAACGAATCTTTATGAATCAACAACAGATAAGAAGGCGGACTCAGCTTGACGGCCGCATCTTCATAGACTTCCGGATCAGCATATAAGGTAAGCGCGGCCAGATTTATCGATTGCCCTTCACCTAAACGCGAGTGTATATCGGAGAAAGGGAATTTTAATTTGGTATATACTCCTGCAGGACTTTTGATATAAGAATGCGCGGAACCGGGAGCAAGCAACTGCTCATTGTTATTCTCAACCGTATTGACCTGAGCCACTTCCGGGGTAATATTCAACTGCAAAGCAGTACTGCGAATCGTATCGGTTTTCTGCGAAGAACCTTTCGGATCGTTATACTTATAGTGCACATACAACGAAGAGAGACTCACATTGAGGATGGTACTGCTGCCGAAACCGGTTGTCACATATACTCCGGGGAAGAACTTGCGGAAACTATCAGCATCGGAAAAGCTCCCATGCCCTGTCTTTTTATATTCGGTGAGGAATTTTTCACCTAACTCCAACGGCAATTTCACCCCGATTTCATAAATCAACATCGTATCGACAGTGTACGCCGACGTGTAATACGCTTCTTTGCGATACACGGCATTCTTTCCGGTAAAGGTTGCGGAGCCCAATTCCGGCGACTGATAATACTCATCCGGAGAGACATTCGTATAATTGTTATTCGGGAGTTGTTTATTCAAGCCGTATACCAATACCTGCATGGGCGACAACGAGTCTCCGATGATCGACGTATACGAAACCAACAAGCGGACGGAATCGATCGCCCGCACGTCATCGTGAAAACCGATGCCTTCCGGAAGATAAAATTCTCCCATATAATCGGATTTGATGGACCCGAACACCGGGTCGACATATTCGCCCAACACCGGATATTTTGTGCGGGAGAAAATCGAATCGACCTGAACCGTTTCAGCCGACAAAGTGAGGGTATCGACATTCATCGCAAGCCCTTCGCCATCAGGCTGAATGCTAAAGCCTATTTTTTCGAGATTATCGTTACAAGCAAAGGCGAGCATCACGAAAAAAGAGATGCAAACCGCTTTGTATATCAGTGAGGGAACTTTCATTGTTTCAAAAATATATGTTTTAACCGCGCAAATATCCGAAAAAATAACCGGATAGGAAAACTGTTCCGTCTGTTTCTTTCAAATTTTAAACATATTTGTATTTCATAGAAACATACGCCCTTTCCATTAAGATTTTATAAGTGAAGCCACTACCCTATCTTATCGTAGAAAGCATCGATTTCTTCGACGCTCTGGTCAAAATCCGCTTTATACGGAAGAAACGGTATTTGCTTTTCCTTCACATAGGCCTTGATGCGTTTATCGATAGCGGGAACGCCTTGAATGACCCCGTCGGAATAATCGACGGCTAATTTGGTCAGATTCACAAAGTCCATTTCGCCCCGGGCCTTAACCAAATCGATTTCGGAATCGCCGATGGTATCGAAACGGAGCTTATCGGCAAAACTATCGTGGAACGATTTGGTGAACACATCATCGTATACCGAATAAACCACCTTCGCGTTGCTGAAGCAGGGATCATCGGCATATCCCCGTTTGATATACAAAGGCGCCAAAGCGGTAAACCATCCGTGGCAGTGAATGATATCGGGTATCCAGCGAAGTTTTTTAATCGTTTCCATGACACCCCGTACAAAAAAGATGCTCCGCTCGCCGTTGTCGTCGTATTCCTCGCCGTTTGCATCGACAAACAGTTCCTTTTGCTGGAAGAAATCTTCGTTGTCGATGAAATAGACTTGCATGCGTGCCGCCTGGATAGAGGCCACCTTGATTATGAGGGAATGATCGGAATCGTCGATGATCAGATTCATTCCCGATAAACGGATGACTTCGTGCAGTTGGTTGCGACGCTCGTTAATCGTCCCGTACTTCGGCATGAACGTGCGTATTTCCCTTCCTCTTTCCTGAATAGCCTGCGGTAAATAGCGGGATATATTCGATATAGTGGATTCTTCTAAATAAGGGTAAATTTCTTGCGTAATGTATAAAATTTTCTTCTGCGCCATGGGAACAATTGTTGTAAATTGAGCACAAAGATAATAAAAAAAATCCGCATAAATACAAAATATTCCGGCCTGTTTTTTGTAATCGATTAATAATAAAAATAATAGTAGTCATTCCCGGGAGCATTGCTTGGAGCGAAACCCCCGGTTTGCCGTATTTTTTACCTCGCGGCTTTCGCTATGTGATAAATATTTTGTTGCTTTGCAGTCGGAAACAACAAACAGGATGAAAGTCATAACAAAAATATCCGATTTACAAGGCGAGCTTTCGCACGCACGGGAGCAGGGCAAGAGCATCGGGCTGGTACCTACCATGGGAGCGTTGCACGAAGGGCATGCCGCGCTGGTAAAGCAAAGCGTCGGCGACAACGACGTGACGGTGGTGAGCGATTTCGTCAACCCCACCCAATTCAATAATCAAGAAGATTTGCGGCTTTATCCGCGCACCCTCGATGCGGACGTAGCCTTGCTCGAACATATCGGCGCAGACATCGTATTCGCCCCGCCGGTGGAAGAGATGTATCCCGAACCCGACACGCGGCAGTTCGATTTCGGCCCGCTCGGCGAGGTGATGGAAGGAGCGTTCCGGCCGGGGCATTTCAACGGCGTGGCGCAGATTGTCAGCAAACTGCTGATAACGGTGGAGCCGGATAAGGCTTATTTCGGCGAAAAAGATTTCCAACAGATGGTTATCATCAAAGAGATGGTCCGGCAACTTGCGCTTCCGGTGGAAATTGCCGGCGTGCCGATTGTCCGCGAAGAAAGCGGGCTGGCTTTGAGCAGCCGTAATGCACGACTGTCGGACGAAGAACGCGCCCGGGCGGCGGGCATCTACCGCACGCTGAGGCGGAGCTTGTCGTTCTATCCTGAAAAGACACCTGCCGAAGCCACACGGTTTGTCACGGAGACGATAAACAATATCGACGGGTTACACGTTGAATACTACGAAATTGTGGATGCGCACACGCTTCAACCGGTGGACGATTGGCGGACGGCGGAAAGCATCGTGGGTTGCGTGACGGTCTATTGCAATGACGTAAGGCTGATCGATAATATCCGGTATAAATAAAATATAGAGACTGGAGGTTAGTGATTAGAGGTTGGAGGTTGGAGGATAGAGGCTGGAGATTGGAGATGCGGGGAATCATCATCCTGTAAAAACTCAAGTTTCGCAAGGAACTTAAGAAATTACAAATTACGAATTACGAATTACAAATTGCAAATTACGAATTACAAACTACAAACTACAAACTAAGAACAGTTAGGAGTAAGAAGTAAGAAGTAAACAGTATGCAGTAAACACTAACTGTAAACTGTAAACTTTCAGGCGAAATAACTTGCGAAACTTGAATAAAAATAGATAAAAGCAAGAAAAAAAGAATGTTGGTAGAAGTTTTAAAATCAAAAATACACCGGGCGACCGTAACGGATGCGAATCTGAACTACGAAGGGAGCATCACGATCGATGAAGATCTGATCGATGCGGCGGGGATGTTCGTCAACGAAAAAGTATCGGTCGTCAACAACAATAACGGCGCGCGGTTCGAGACGTATATCATCCGAGGCGAACGGGGCTCGGGCACGATCTGCCTCAATGGCGCGGCAGCCCGCCTGGCGCATGTGGGCGACATCGTCATCATCATGAGTTACGCCTTACTCCCTTTGGAAGAGGCCAAACGCCTCGAGCCGAGGGTCGTGCATATAAAGACCGGCGATAACAAAATCGAATAAAACGGAATTTATCAAAAATAACTATCTTTACGCATTGAAAAAACAATCACGATGAAACGAAAATTAGTACTTACGATGATCGCTCTCGGATGTTTGCATACGGTTTTGGCGCAACAATACCGGTGGAACGTGGGGGTGGATTATTTCTTCGACAATACCGAATACGACGGATCGTCGTATATCGATTCGGAAACGATGAACGGCGTGTGGCTGAATCCACTCGGACGTATTGTGTGGGATGGACGACACTCGGTGAACGCCGGCGTCAACCTGCTGAAAATACCGGGGATGGATAAGGCGCTGGACAAAGTGGACGTCACCATGTACTACCAATATAAGGCTCCGAAAATACTTTTCCGGGCAGGGGCGTTTCCGCGCAAAGAGGTGTTGGGCGACTATAATAATTTCTTTTTCAAGGATTCGGTCAATCATTTCATTCCGCTTATACAGGGGGTATTCGTGCGCTTGGGCGACGAACGGACGTATGCCACGGCTTGGTTCGACCGCACCGGCTACGCGACGCCCGACAAACGCGAACACTTTTTTGTGGGGCTGTCGGGAAAAGCATCGAAAGGCATCTTCTTCGCCGACTTCCAATCGTATATGTTCCATTATTCCAATACGCGCCCGCCAACGAAAGGGGTGGGCGTGAGCGAAAACCTGCAACTGCAAGCTTCGGCAGGCGTGCAAATCGAAAACCGAAAAGGACTCGCCGCCACGCTGGCTGCCGGCACGCTCATCGGATACGAACGCGACCGGCGAAGCGAAATGCCCTTGCTTCACAAGCCCGTGGGATTTATTGCGCGAGGCGATATCGAGTATTGCGGCCTCGGAACGAAAAACCTGCTCTATGCCGGCGCCCCGCGTATGAAACTGTTCGACAGGTTCGGCGGTGATTTGTATTGGGGAACCCCGTTTTTGCAGAGCCGGTTTTATCTCGAAAACGAATGGTATGTGCGGATTATCGAGTCCGACCGGGTGAACGCGCGCTTCAACTGTAACCTGCATTTCACGGAAGGGAAATTGTTATTCCAGCAGATGCTTACCGTATCGGCCAATATCGGAACGCTGAACGAATCCGTCCATAAGGGGTTGATTTTCCCATGGAAGAGGTTGTTTAAATGAGGTATGAATGATGAGGTATGAGGTATGAACTATGAACTATGAGGTATGAGGTATGAGCTATGAGCTATGAGCTATGAACTATGAGGTATGAATGATGGAATGATGAATCTTTTCAAACAAGAGGATACCCAACCCGCTAATACACCCGAGGGTAATTCGCCGGAGAAAACCGAAATTGAATCGTTGCGGCGGCAGTTGCACGAGCATAATTACAACTACTACGTGTTGTCGCAACCGGTCATCACGGATGGCGAATTCGATGCGATGATGCGCAAGCTGGTCGAGTTGGAAAAGGAACATCCCGAATATGCCGATCCTAATTCGCCCTCGATGCGCGTGGGAAGCGACATCAACAAAGATTTTGCGCAGGTGAAACATCGCTATCCCATGCTATCGCTGCAAAACACTTATTCCGAAGGCGAAATCGCCGACTTCTACAACCGGGTGCAACGCGCCCTCAACGAGGAATTCGAAATGGTTTGCGAGTTGAAATACGACGGCACTTCCATCTCATTGATATACGAGCACAAACGCCTGGTACAGGCCATCACCCGAGGCGACGGCAAGCAGGGCGACGACGTGACCGCCAACGTGCGCACCATCCGCAGCATACCGCTGGTGCTGAAGGGCGACGATGTGCCTGATTACATTGAAATTCGCGGCGAAATCATCATGCCTTGGCAGGTGTTCGAAGCGCTCAATAAAGAACGCGAGGAACAAGAGGAACCCCTGTTCGCCAATCCCCGCAACGCCGCCTCCGGCACGCTGAAGCTGCAAGACCCGCGCATCGTGGCCTCGCGCAAGCTCGACTCGTATATGTATTTCCTGCTGGGCCCGGAGCTGCCGGGCGACAGTCACTACGACAATCTGCAACGCGCGCGGCAATGGGGATTGCGCATCTCTTCTCATATAAAACGATGCCGTTCGCGCGAAGAGGTCTTCGCCTTTTTAAAGTATTGGGACACGGAACGCAAGCACTTGCCGGTGGCTACCGACGGCGTGGTACTCAAAGTCGATTCGCTACGGCAGCAACGCAACTTAGGCAGCACGTCGAAGTTCCCGCGTTGGAGCATCGCTTATAAGTTCAATGCCGAAAAGGCGTTGACGACGCTGCTGTCGGTATCGTATCAGGTGGGGCGCACGGGCGCCGTGACGCCGGTTGCCAATCTGGAGCCGGTACAACTGTCGGGCACCACCGTCAAGCGCGCGTCGCTGTACAACGAGGATGCCATCCTCGCCCTCGACCTGCATGCGGGCGACCGGGTGTATGTGGAAAAAGGCGGAGAGATCATCCCCAAGATTACGGGCGTGGAGCAAGTGGACGGAAGCCGGCGGGGAGAAAAGATCGCCTTCGCCACGCATTGCCCCGATTGCGGCACGCCCCTGGTGCGCAACGAGGACGAGGCGGCTTATTATTGTCCCAACACCGAAGGCTGTCCCACGCAAATCAAAGGGCGCATCGAACATTTCGTTACGCGCAAGGCGATGAATATCACCATCGGGCCCGAAACAATCGCTTTCCTCTACGACAAAGGATTGATTCGCGACGCCGCCGACTTGTATGAACTGCGCTTCGAGGATCTGGCTTCGCTGGAACGATGGGGCGAAACAAGTGCCAACAACCTGCTCGAAAGCATCCGGACGTCGCGCTCGGTGCCGTACGAAAGAGTGCTTTTCGCACTGGGCATCCGTTATGTGGGCGAAACGGTGGCGCGCACGCTGGCGCTGGCTTTCCCCGACATCGAACGGTTGGCGCAGGCTACGGTGGAACAACTCACGGCGGTGGATGAAATCGGCGGCCGTATCGCGCAAAGCGTCTACGACTATTTGCGAGCGCCGGAGCACCGCGCATTTGTGGAACGTTTGCACGCGCACGGACTCCAATTCGCGCTGAGCGCCGAGGCGCTGGCCGGCAAAAGCGACAAGCTGCAAGGGAAGACATTCGTCATCAGCGGCACGTTCGCCGTGCATTCGCGCGACGAATATAAGGCTCTCATCTTGCAACACGGCGGTAAAAACAGCGGGTCGGTGTCGAAAAAGACGGACTACATCCTTGCCGGCGCCAACATGGGCCCGGCCAAACTCGAAAAGGCTTCCAAGCTGGGGATTCAACTGATCGACGAAGAAACGTTTTTGAAGATGGTGGAATAGAGGATGGTGGATGGAGATTAGAGGTTGGAGGTTGGAGATTGGGGATTTACGCGGTAAATTAAATACCCGTCAAATGGCGGGAAGGACCGTTTGACGGGTAGAATATGATCGAACTTTTGACTCACAATATTACAAATATTGAGCAATCAAATGGTTATTGCTTACATATCTGACGAAAACACCGTATCTTCTTTTATATGATAGATATTGAAGAATACATACCATGATGTATTTCTATTCCTTTTGATAGAGAATTACTGACAATTCTTCAAAATAATTCCTAACTTCAGGCAAAAACAGGACTTTCATTTACCGTATATTTTCCTTAAATCCTGTTCAATTCCTTTCATTAACTCATCTTTCGTAATTCCTCTATGAAAGTCTTCCGGCAAATCTTCTTGCCTCGTCAAAACAAACGTTTCATTCCTGCCTCTTCGGATAACCACGGTTTCCGTTCTTGCACTATCCAGATATTTTCTCATATTGTTGCGTAATTCCGCCGAACTGATAACTTTCATATCGTGATAACTAAAGTATATTATAGAGTACAAATATAGTGCCTGTTTTTTTAATACCAAAAATTTATCTGTGCGACAATTCATACGCGGTAAATTAAATACCCGTCGATTTCTTTGGGAAGGGAACCGTCAAAGGCGGGATCGATAAACGCATAATCGCCATAACCGGCATCCGCACCTCTTGTCAGGGAACTTTTCTTATGCAGGCGTTCGTTTCCTTTGACGAGCAGCAAGGGGAATCCCGGAACCTCATCCCTCGCGAGGCCCTGTACCGAATCGCCATTGAAAAATAGTACCGTTCCGTCATTCCGGTCGGAATAGGCCACGGGCACTTCTTCCGCCGTATCCCATGTGCGGGCATTAATATTGATACCGGAAAATATCGACAGATCGGGCACATAGATATTCAACAACGGAAGGGCGTTCTCGATTTGAACAAGTTCTTCCTCCGTGTCGAAATATGCTGCAAGCACCGAACGGAATGTTTTCCCTTTCTCCACTTCCCTGTTCTTAACATAGGGATAGAATACATCGTAGTCGTTATCGAACTGCCGGACGGCTTCGGACTTGATAAAATCGCGGAAGGGGTTGTCTCAAAAGTAAAAACAGGAATGATTCTTTTTAAGTTACAATCCATGACTTCTACTCGTTTACTAACAACTTTTGGAACACCCCCCGGAATCATCACCCCTTTCCGGCTCATTTTTTCTCTTCTTCTTTTTTCTTTTTCGCGGCTGTTTCTTTTGCGGCTACGATTGTCGCATATTTTACCCTCAAGCGGTCGAGGTCGCTCAACAAAGCCGCCAACTCCTCATTGGGAACAAACTCCTGTTGTGTTACAAGTGCCGAGCAAAAGCGGTTGTAGCACTTTCCCGTTTCGTGGCTCAATTTAGAAGCCGAGTCATTCTCTTCGATATCACCGAGCATGTCATTGCGTTGCTTCCACACCTGCCCCATCTCTTCATTTTTAGGTTGAAGAACATTGAGGCCCTTGTCAATGCCGAGATCGGCAGCCAAAGCCTGCAAGTCGTTGACGGCAGTTGTTCCGGCGTCTCCCGCAGGTGGAGTTTCCGGCTCTTTGGCAGCCGTATATTTGCCGAACATTTCGCCCAACAACTTACTTTGGGTATTCATCGGAAGCTTGTTTGCATTCCAATAAGGTTGTAAAAACTCTATGAACGTGCGCGCTTTTGCAGCTTTATCCGTATCGACAAGGCTATTCTCCTCCGTGCGGAGCGTATTCTTCACTTCGCCGTAAATACGGTCGCATTCATAATCCAATACCCTAAGCTGTTCGGTATATTGGTGAGCTTGTGTAATATTCAACTGGTCGGCCAATTGATTCGTATTTTTCGTTAACTTCACCAGTCCTGCCTGAGACGTAGCGTCAAAAAGCGTTTTCTTGCCGTCGGCAATTTCCACAGTCGTTTTAGACAACGCGAAGACATCCTCGTTGTCAAGTCGATAAACATTCAAGGGATACAATTTCATTTGTCAATAAATTTTTAAAAACTGTTTCTTAGAAACTGTTTAAATTTCTTACGAAAGGCTGTAATGAAACGATTCTTCGCTTTCAAAAAGTTTCTTTTTTGTATTCTTCTTCCTCTTATTTGGTTCAAATAGCCCGCTATTATCGCCAAAACGAGAAAGAACACTGCTAAAAAATAATTCTTTTTGA
>ENA-UOOK01000394-UOOK01000394.1-fermentation-metagenome-genome-assembly--contig:-NODE-394-length-57452-cov-7.752670_pt1 | contig 57452 bp, 50 predicted proteins | sample MGYA00245777_ERZ724023 | MGnify/ENA primary metagenome ERZ724023 (study PRJEB28704, sample SAMN03018312) | fermentation metagenome | biome: anthropogenic terrestrial biome; feature: soil; material... | reverse complement strand
ACTAATTGTTCTTCAATGACCTATGAAAGGTGGTGATTTCATGAAAAACAATTTTTTATCGACTTTATTTGTTGGTATTGATGTTAGCTCTAAAACTAACGTTTTGTGTGCTCTTGATTTTCAAGGTGATAAACTTCTCAATCTAAAGGCTTTGAATAATCAGCCTGGTGCTGAATCTATTTTAGAAAGTATCTTGGACTGTTTAAATTCTAGTAGCTTAAAATATGTTGTTATCGCCTTAGAATCAACTTCTTTTTACAGTACTCACATTGCTAATTTTTTATCTTCTAATGAGGTTCTTTTGGCATATACACCTATGGTTTATTGCCTTAATCCTAAGACTATTGCCAATTACAGAAAGTCTTTTATTGATATGGATAAAACTGACCCACTAGATGCCTTTATCATTGCTGATTTTGCAAGGTGTGGTAGAATTACATCTCAGCCTTGGCGAGGTGCTCAGTTTCTTGCTTTACAAAGACTTACCAGACACAGGTTACATTTGATTGAATCTGCCTCTAGAGAAAAGGCATATATGGTCTCTAATATTTATTTAAAGTTCAGTCAATTAGCTGTTGTTAAAGATGAGGACAAGCCATTTTCTAATACCTATGGGGCTACCTCTAAAGCAGTCTTAACTGAATTTCTTTCTTTAGATGATATTGCTTATTCCTCTTTAGAAGATTTAGTTGAATTCATTAAATCTAAAGGTAAAAATCGCTTTAGCAATCCAGTAGAAACAGCTAAACTATTACAAAAAGCTGCAAGGGATTCTTATCGTTTAGATAAGGTTCTTTATGAGCCTTTAAATATTTCAATTGCTTCTTCCTTTAATGTTATCAAAGCTCTGCAAATTGAAATTAAAGAGATTGATAAAGCAATTGAAAAAAATATTAAAGGCATTAATACTACTGAATATCAGTCACTGATTTCTATTCCAGGTATTGGCCCTGTATTTGCTAGTGGCATTTTGGCTGAAATTGGTTCTATTACTTCTTTTTCTTCCAATGATGCATTGGCTAAATATGCTGGCTTAACCTGGAGAATCAAGGAGTCTGGTGATTATTCCGCTGATGAAACTAATATGACCAAAACCGGGAACAAGTACCTCAGATACTATTTGATAGAGGCTGCTAATAGTGTTAAAAACAATGTTCCTGAGTTTAATAAGTATTACCATAAAAAGTTTGATGAAGTAACTTCTCATCAACACAAACGAGCACTCGCATTAACATCTCGTAAACTAGTACGCCTGATTTTTGGATTGCTGACCAAGAATCAAATCTACTCCAGCAATAAAGCTGGTGAGGTACAATAAAATTTTCCCTCTTTTATCCTATTTTTTCTTTGAAATTGATAGGCTCTATTAAAGTTACTCTTTTTTAATCAATTCTTTTAATTTTATTTATTTTTTTCTCTTGACATATTACCAGATTGCTTTTACCCGATTTTTTTGATTTTTCAATTGCGTTTGATCTTTTGTTTGTCAATAGCATTAACAACAGCACAACTATAAGCAAAATTGTAGACAGTGCGTTGATAGTAGGGCGAACCCCTCTTCTTGCCATTGAATAAATAACAATTGAAAGGTTTGTGACACCTTCTCCTTTTGTAAAGTAGCTGATTATAAAATCATCTATGGACAATGTGAATGCCATCAAAAATCCCGTTATAATTCCAGGCTTGATTTCAGGGATTATTACCTTTCTGAGGGCATATGTGGGTGTAGCTCCCAGATCCATTGCAGCCTCAGTCATGTTCACATCAAGCTGCTTTAGCTTCGGGAGTACTGACAATATTACATACGGTGTATTGAACACTATGTGAGAAATTAATATTGTCTTAAATCCAAAACTTATGCCAAAGGATATATATAATATCATTAGTGAAATGCCCGTTACTATATCCGGATTTACAACAGGCAGATAATTTATATTAAGAGCTATTGACTTTTTTTTGCCTTTCATGCCGTTTATTCCAATTGCCGCTAAAGTTCCCAATATGGTTGAAATGATGGCTGAAGTTATGGCAATTAAAATTGTGTAGTAAAAGGCGGATCGTATATCGTTGTCTCTGAACAGCTCCAAATACCACTTAAATGAAAATCCCGTCCAGTTACCTCTTGATTTGGATTCATTGAAAGAAAAGACTGCAAGTACAATTATAGGTGCATAAAGAAATATAAATATAATCCCCATATAGATTCGGGATAAGTGTTTTTTTACCACAGCCTTGCTCCTCCTTCTTTATCAACATCGAATTTGTTCATTATGGCCATTGATATTAAAATAATTACCATCATAATTATTGAAATTGCTGAGCCGAAATTCCAGTCACCGTTCAATATAAACAGTTTTTCTATTAAATTTCCAATCATCATGCTTTTGTTTCCGCCTAAAAGCTGCGGTATAATAAATGTACTTACAGCAGGCATAAATACCATGACAATTCCTGAAATAACTCCGGGCATGCTGAGAGGTAATATTATTTTTTTGAATTCAATTAATTTATTTGCTCCCAAATCATCAGCGGCTTCCAATATACCGGTATCCATTTTGCTTAGTGCTGTATAGATAGGCAGTATCATGAAAGGCAGGAAATTGTAGACCATGCCCATTATTGTAGCTCCTCTCGTATACAGGAGATTAAGTCTGGGAAGACCAAAAAAGCTTAAAATATTATTTATTATTCCATTGTTGCCCAGTATTGTCATCCAGGCGTAGGTACGAAGAAGCATATTCATCCACATAGGTAAAATACATAGAAATAAGATCGTGCTTCTTATTGATATGTTTGCCTTAGATATTATAAATGCTGCCGGATAACCTAAAAACAGGCATATTGCCGTCGACAATGCTGCAAGGAATATGGAATCCCACAGTATATTCATATATAGAGGGTCAAAAAATTTTTTAAAGCTTTCTAAGGTAAAATGTATTGTAGTAAGCCCGTTTGAGTCCTTTGTTGTAATACTGTATAAAACTACAAGAAGACAAGGAAAAACAATAAAAATTACCATCCATATTAAGTATGGGTATGCAAAGTATTTTGTTTTGTTTTTCAAAGAATGACCTCCTTTTTCATAATATGAATATCATCAGGAGTAAGAGTCAGCCCGACCGTTGTACCTACAGTCGCCATGTCCGTTGACTGAACTAAGAATTCGTAACCGTTTACTACAATTTGCATTTCATAATGAACACCTTTGAATATTACTGATTTTACCTTACCTTCAAGTTTGCTCTTTCCTGCAGGCTTAAGCTCCAAATCTTCAGGCCGTATTACAACGTCTACTTTTTCGCCTTTACCAAAACCGTAATCGAGACATTCAAATTTCTTTCCTAAAAACTCAACCAGGTAATCTTTGTGCATAATGCCGTCCAAAATATTGCTTTCTCCTATGAAGTCTGCAACAAATGCGTTTTTAGGTTCGTTGTAAATGTCCATAGGCGGGCCCATTTGCTGGATTATTCCTTCATTCATAACCACTATGGTATCAGACATGGTAAGGGCTTCCTCCTGGTCGTGGGTAACATATATGAATGTTATTCCTAATTGTTTTTGCATTGCCTTAAGCTCATGCTGCATTTCTTTTCTTAGTTTTAAGTCAAGGGCACCCAAAGGTTCATCAAGCAAAAGCACTTTTGGTTCGTTTACTAATGCTCTTGCTATTGCTATGCGCTGCTGCTGACCGCCGCTTAATTGATCAATTCTTCTTTTTCCGAAATTTTTAAGGTTAAACAGTTCAAGAATTTTTTCAACTTTGCTGTTTATTAGTTGTTCGTCCATCTTTTTAATTCTAAGTCCGAAAGCTATGTTTTCAAATACATTCATGTGAGGGAACAAAGCATATTTCTGGAATACGGTATTGAGCTGTCTCTTGAAAGGAGGCACTTCATTGATCAGATTTCCATCAAAATATATTTTGCCTTCATCCGGAGTTTCAAATCCCCCTATTATCCTAAGGGTTGTTGTTTTTCCGCATCCGCTGGGACCTAATAAAGTAACAAATTCATTTTTCATTACGGATAGTGTAATATTGTCAAGAACCGTTTCACCATCAAATTTTTTGGTAATGTTATTTAATTCTATAATTGCATTGCTCATTTTCTGCTCCTGTTTAAAAATTCGGTGGAGCGCATACCCATATTACACGCGCTGGGTTTTTACTCGTATTTTCGATAAAATGATCTTTATTGGCTTTAATATAAAATGATTCTCCCTTTTTAACCTTGTAGGCCTTGTTGCCGTAGTGAAGCATTATGGTTCCGTTTAGGACATAACCGAATTCCTCTCCTTCGTGAGGTTCATCTGTTTTCATTTTGCTGTTGCTGCCAAGTTCTACTAAAATAGGTTCCATTTTATTTTTTTGTGCGTTTGGAATAATCCAGTTAATTTTATAATTATCCTCTTCTGACTCTTTGACAAAAACGTCCTCTTCCTTAAAAACAATCTTGCTGTCCACAGCTTCATTGAAGAAGCTTCCTAAATCAGTGCCCAGGCATTCAAGTATATCTGTGAGTGTAGCTATAGAAGGAGATGTTAAGTCTCTCTCCAATTGTGAGATATATCCCTTTGTCAGTTCGCACCTGTCAGCCAGCTCCTGCTGGGTAAGAGAATTGGCAATTCTCAGCCGTTTCAAATTTCCACCGATATTCATAAAATACCTCTGCTTTTGTTTATATTATTAAACATATAGTTTAAAACTATTAAACTGTAAACTAGAAATTCATTATACACACGTTTAATTGTAATGTCAATAATGAAATTGTAAAAAATGAAATAAATATTTCTGATGAACCGGATACGTATATTCAAAGTTTATAAATACTAAACATATAGAGGAAAAATCATCAAAAACGGCAGCATTTATTTTTGAAACGGCTCTGCGGAGAATTCATATAATTCGGAAATTCCGAGCATAGGCGAAATATCTCATATATTGACATAAATCAGGCGTTGATATATTATTAATAATTGAGAGCGGGTGAAATATGGCAAAGTTAAAAACGAAATTTGTTTGTCAGGAATGTGGTTATGAAACTGCCAAATGGCTTGGCAAATGTCCGTCCTGCGGCATGTGGAATACATTTGCCGAGGAGATGGAATCCAAGGAAGGCGGCCTTAAAAGCCAAAGAGGCATAAGTAAAGGCAAAATAGAAAAAATTCAAAATATAACCTCTTCATCCAAAAGAGAAAGATATTCTACAGGCAGCAGAGAAATGGACAGGGTCCTTGGCGGAGGAATTATCAAAAGCTCTCTTGTGCTTGTAGGTGGAGATCCGGGTATTGGAAAATCAACATTGCTGCTGCAAGTTGCAGGTTATATTTCAAAACAGGGATTGAAGGTTCTATATATATCAGGAGAAGAGTCGGGAGAACAGATAAAAATAAGAGCAGACCGTCTGGGAATTACGGATGGAGATTTGTATGTACTTTCGGAAACCAATATTGATGTTATAAAAGAATTTGTGGAAAATGAGGAACCTGATCTTTTGATTCTTGATTCAATACAAACCATCTATTCTCCGGAAGTAGTATCTGCTCCGGGAAGCGTGAGCCAGGTAAGAGATGTTACATCCATAGTAATGCGTATGACCAAAGTCAGAAATATGGCTTCTTTTATTGTGGGACATGTTACAAAATCAGGTGCTATTGCAGGTCCAAGGGTATTGGAGCACATGGTTGACACCGTATTGTATTTCGAAGGAGAAAGGCATTTTTCATACCGTATACTTAGGGCGGTTAAAAATCGTTTCGGTTCCACAAATGAAATAGGGATTTTTGAAATGAGAGAAAAAGGACTGATAGAGGTGGAGAACCCTTCGGAAGTATTTTTAAAAGGAAGGCCCAAAGATGCGTATGGAACAGTTGTAACCGCAGCAATGGAAGGAACGAGGCCGGTACTTATAGAAATACAGGCATTAGTTACATATTCTCCAGGAGGATTTGCCAACAGAGTTACCAACGGAATCGATAAAAACAGGGCTGCTATGCTCATTGCTGTTTTAGAAAAAAAGGTGGGGCTTGCAATTCAAAGTTCAGATACATTTATAAATGTTACAGGAGGTTTGCAGCTTAAGGAGCCTGCAGCGGATCTAGCTATTTTATGTGCTTTAACTTCAAGTTTTAAAGAAATTCCTGTGGACTATAAGACTATATTAATAGGTGAAGTAGGGCTTACTGGAGAAGTCAGAGGAGTCAATTCAATTGAAAAAAGACTTATTGAAGCTCACAAGATGGGATTTGAAAAAGCAGTTATAGCAGAGTCAAATGAAAATATTTCAAAAGAATTCACGAATATGAAACTAATCCCCGTCAACAATATAAGACAGGTAATGGATTTGTTGTTTTGAAAAACGAATTGAATAAATCACAGTTATATTATTTTATTAGGTTGTTAAATATTCAAGAGATAGGGCTATCAATTATAGAAAGAATTTCATATATTTATAGATGGCATCGATTTACCAATTCAATAATCTATTATTTATAGAAAGGAATGCAGTAAAGTGAAAAGTCCAATTGAAGATGAAAGTTATGTTAAAATACTTGAAAAGATAATAGAAACATCATTTGACGGGATTTATGTGACGAATAGCAGTGCAGATACTATATTGGTAAATAAAAGCTATGAAAGAATAACAGGCCTAAAAAGAGAAGAACTTATTGGACGTAATATGGCTGAATTTGTCAGCAGAGGTGTAATGTCAGAAGCTACATCATTTTTTGTATTAAAGAACAAAAAACCTTTAACACTTTACCAAACATTTAATACAGGGAAAAGCGCCTTAGTAACCAGCACACCTTTTTTTGATGAAAATGGTGAAATCAAAATGATTGTAACTAATGTGAGGGATATTACCGAATTAAAAAAGCTGCAGGATAAGGACAGGAAAAGAAATGATGAAAATATTAAATATAAAGGTATTATTGAAGAACTTAAACTGCAGATAGCAAGTGATGATTATATAGTTGCTGAAGATGAAAAAATGCTTAATTTACTTTTGCTGGCCAAAAGGGTAGCAAGAGTGGATACAACAATTTTAATAACCGGGGAAACCGGTACCGGCAAGGAAGTTCTTGCTAAGTATATTTACAATAACAGTGCCCGGAAAGATAAGCCGTTTATTAAAATAAACTGTGGCGCTGTACCTGAAAACCTGATAGAATCAGAATTTTTCGGTTATACTGAAGGATCTTTTACAGGAGCGCTAAAAGGCGGTAAGATTGGAATTTTTGAAGCGGCAAACAATGGAACCTTGTTGCTGGACGAAATAGGGGAACTGCCGTTAGGAATGCAGGTAAAGTTGTTAAGAGTGCTTCAGGATGGAAAATTTGAAAGAGTTGGCAGCAATAAAACAATAAAAGTTGATGTAAGGATAATTGCATCAACAAACAAAGACCTAAATAAGATGGTAGAAAAAGGGCTGTTCCGTAAGGATTTATTTTATCGCTTAAACGTAGTCCCGCTTAATATACCACCTCTAAGAGACAGAGGAAGCAGTATAATACCGTTAGCGGAATATTTCTTAAAAGTTTATAATGAAAAATACGGCATGAAAAAAACGATTTCAAATGAAGTGCTGAAATATCTCTATGAATATAATTGGCCGGGCAATATCAGAGAGCTTCGTAATTTAATAGAAATGTTAGTGGTAACTTCAATAGAGTCAACAATAAACAGCTGCAATCTTCCGAGTAATATAAGAGAATACATGCGTATGGATGAAATAGATTCATCAGATAATATTTCAAAGCTTTCAGATGCTGTTGGGAAGGTTGAAAAGGATTTGATTTCTAAAGCATACGAAAAACATGGAAATGTACGAGATGCAGCTAAAGAACTTGGAATTGATCCTTCAACATTTGTAAGGAAGAGGAAAAAATATGTTTAAAATATAATTGATTAATTATTATATAGATATTAGAAATAAGATTTTATAATTATTACAGAATTATAGGTGAAATGTAAATTCTGTTGCAAGTATACAACATTGTTGCGAACTTGCAACAGAATAATACATTGAGAAAGGATACAAATGATAAATTTAAACAAACACTGTTGCAATAATACAACTAGCCAATTTTAAACTTATAATAAAAATATTTTTTTATTTAATATATAGCTGAATTTCAACAAAACTCGAGCTATATATTTTTTTATGTTTTGGCATGAATATTGCTTTTATATAATTACAAAATGTAGAAAGGATGTATAATATGACTTTAATGACTGGAGAACAGTATATAGAAAGCATCAGAAAAATGAATATGCAGATATACATGTTTGGTGAAAAAGTGGAAAATTCCATTGATAACCCTATCCTTCGGCCTTCGTTAAATTCTGTAAAAGCAACGTATGATTTGGCTCAGATGCCTGAATATGAGGATTTAATGACGGCAACGTCATCAATAACAGGGGGAAAAATAAACCGCTTTACTCATATTCATCAAAGCACGGAAGATTTAGTAAAAAAAGTAAAAATGCAAAGGCTTCTGGGTCAAAAGACTGCTTCATGCTTCCAAAGATGTGTGGGAATGGATGCATTTAACGCAGTATACAGCACTGCATATGAAACTGACAAGAAGTATGGCACTAAGTATTTTGATAATTTTCAGAAGTATTTAAAGTATGTTCAGGAAAACGACTTGACTGTTGACGGAGCCATGACGGACCCTAAGGGGGATAGATCGTTGTCACCAAGCAGTCAGGAAGATCCTGATTTATATCTTCGTGTGGTTGAAAGAAGAGAGAATGGAGTAGTAGTAAGGGGTGCCAAGGCTCATCAAACAGGAATATGCAATTCTCACGAGATCCTGGTAATGCCGACAATAGCAATGGGACCTGATGATAAGGATTATGCAATTTCCTTTTCTATTCCTGTTGATGCAGAAGGTGTTTTAATAATTGTAGGAAGGCAGTCATGCGATACAAGGAAACTGGAAGGTTCAAAACTGGATGTGGGTAACAGTCAGTTTGGTGGAATGGAAGGGCTGCTGGTATTTGATGATGTCTTTGTACCAAATGACAGAATATTTTTAAATGGTGAAACAGAATTTGCCGGCATGATTGTGGAAAGGTTTGCTGGATACCACAGGCAAAGCTATGGCGGATGCAAGGTTGGTGTTGGAGATGTGCTTATAGGTGCTGCTGCATTGGCTGCAGAATATAACGGTGTACAGAAAGCATCTCACATTAAAGATAAATTAATTGAAATGACTCATTTGAATGAAACGTTGTACAGTTGCGGAATAGCATGTTCAGCAGAAGGAAGCAAGACAGAGTCAGGAAATTATATAATAGATTTATTACTGGCAAATGTCTGCAAACAAAATATAACCAGGTTTCCTTATGAAATAGCAAGATTAGCCGAAGATATTGCAGGAGGACTTATGGTTACAGCACCTTCAGAAAAAGACTTAAAAGACCCTAAAATAGGAAAATATGTAGAAAAATACTTCCGTGGCATTGAAGGCATATCAGTGGAAGATAGACTTAAGGTTTTGAGGCTTATAGAAAACATAACCCTTGGTACAGCAGCCGTAGGCTATAGGACAGAATCAATGCACGGTGCAGGTTCACCTCAGGCGCAGAGAATAATGATTTCAAGACAAGGTAATATCAGCGGCAAAAAAGAACTGGCAAAGGCAATTGCTAAAATAGAGGATTAATGAAAATTCTTATGAACCTGCAATGATAAATAATAGCTATGATATAATTTTAGTAATCTGTGGTTGCCTTAGTTCTTGTGTTGAACATGAAAATTTGAAATGTCCTAAAAAGTTAATTATAAGTTCAGATAATCATTATACAAAAGCAGCTGAGGCACTTTGTTTCAACAAAAGATAATTTGCATAAATAAAATAACAGCTGAAATATAGTAAGGTTGGAATAATCTAATAAACAAAAAATATATTTCTTGCAATTAAATTTAAAATGAAAAGGAGCACTATTATGATAAGCACGAAAAATGATGTTATAAATATTACTTATCCGAAACCCGATAAAGAATTAACATCAGGTAAATTTAGGGATCTTTTAACTTATATGGGGCCTGGTGTTATCTTGGCAGCGGGTACCATCGGAAATGGAGAAGTTTTCTTTTCTAGTCGTGGTGGCGCAATTTATGGTTATATTTTAATTTGGACATATCTTTTAACAGCGATAATGAAAGGTATTGTAGTTTATACAGGTGCAAAGTATATTACTTTAACTGGTGAACATCCGTTTGCACGTTGGGGGCAAATTATGCCTGGACCTAAGAACTGGCTTGCAATATTTCTTGGAGCAATCGCGCTCATTTCATTCCCGTCATGGGCATCTGGTTTTATGAACGTTTTAGCGCAGTGGGCTAGTTGGGTATTAGGTATTGATATAGCTTATAAGAAAATAATAGCAACAGTATTTGCAGTTATTATATTTGCACTTTTATTCATTGCTTCTTATGATAGAATGGAAAAGATTATTACTGTTATAGTTCTTTCAATGGTTGTATTTTCATTTGTAGCAGTACTAGCAGTAAAGCCAGAGTGGTTAGAAGTAATAAAAGGAATGATCATACCTACTATGCCAGGTAATTATGCTGACTGGATAGTATCTAAATATCCAGATGTTGCATCAAATCCTCCTTTAGTTGAGCTCGCTGCATATTTAGGAGCCCTTGGCGGTGGAACATATGATTATATTGGTTATGTTGGTACACTTCGTGAAAAAAAATGGGGCCTTCTTGGAAACCCAAACTGTGAAAAAATTCAGGCTCAGTTAAGACAATTAGATAAAAACGAAATAATTCCGTTGCCAACAGATGAAGATAGTTTGTACCGTGCAAATTCTTGGTTGAAAGCAACAAAAATAGATGATATGGTATCTTTTATAGGGGTGTTCATAATTGGAACTGTATTTATGGTATTAGGTAATGTTGTTCTTGGAACTAATGGCTTACAGCTAATTCCAAATGATAATGAAATAATTCAACATCAGGCAAATTTCTTTGCAACAATTTCACCAATTTTGGCTATCTTCTATAAGCTCACAATTGGTATTACCTTCTTTGGATCTTTAGTTTCATTAGTTACAACTGTATATCCTTCTACATTCCGTGAAAGTTTTGCACCTAGTTTTCCAGGATTATCAAAAGAAGAAAACTACAATAAGATTCGTATTGCTATAAGTGCATACTCTCTTATTGGTGGATTGATTCTTATTTGGTCAGGATTCTCATATACAAAGGTTGTTTCTTTTGCATCTATAATGGGTGGTGTATTCTCATTAGGTGTTTGGGGATTAGCTATGATTTGGACAGAAAAGAAGGCATTACCAAAAGAATATCATTTTAGCAAGGGAATGAATGTTACTATCTTATTCTTTAGTTTAATTATGCTAATACTTGGTTTATATGCTTTTGCAAAATTTGTTGGTTTGGCATAATTAAAACAAAAATTTACTATAATATTAGTAAAAGATTTAATCAGATGATTAACAAAAAAGGCAAGTTACTACTTGATAACTTGCCCTTTTTTCATCAGTAATTATAATTTTTACAACATATCCTTAAAAATCTGGAGGTTAATTATGAAAAATAGTTTTTATATTATATCTGCTATTTCATGTACTGTTTTAGCCAGCTTATCTTATTCGAGAAAAAATTATATTGGTATGATTATAGCAGTACTAATCTCTTTGTTCTACCTATATAAGTTAATTGTCATTGGAAGACGAGAAAAGAAAGCTGAGATTAACGAAATTAAAATACAACCAGTCAAGAGTTCTAAAAAGAGGGAAGAGATTCATAGTGAGTTATTATTAGCAAGAAATAAAATGAAGATAAACCGTAATAAAATTATTGGTTTTATGATTATGGACATTATAGTTTCTGTTTTTGTATATTTTTTAAATCCTTCTACAGGAATTGCATTTTCTCTTTTGTTATTGCCACTTGGATTTTTGGTGTATCGAAATATGAAAGGAATTCGTCTTATCGAGAATGGGTTGGATTTAAAAAATAATTGAAAATTAATTTTAACCTTTTGCACATGGTTAAAAATTATAAGCAATACAAATAATGAATATATAATTGCTGAAGATGAAAATATGCTTAATTTATTATTGTTGGCTAAAAGGGCAGCTAGAGTGGATACAACAATAATTATCTATGGAGAAACAGGTTCGGGAAAAGAGGTAATAGCTAAGTATATATATAATAATAGCATTCGTAAAGATAAACCATTTATAAAAATAAATTGTGGAGCAATTCCTGAAAATTTAATTGAATCTGAGTTCTTTGGGTATACAGATGGTTCTTTTACTGGAGCCATTAAGGGTGGAAAAGCAGGTATATTCGAAGCTGCTAACAATGGAACATTATTTTTAGATGAAATTGGTGAAATGCCTTTAAATATGCAGGTTAAGCTTTTAAGAACCCTGCAAGATGGTGAAGTTACCAGAATAGGTAGTAATAAACCAATAAAAGTAGATGTAAGAATTATTGCTGCTACTAATCGGAATTTAGAAGAGCATGTTAAGGAGGGAAAGTTTAGAGAGGATTTATATTATCGTTTAAATGTAGTACCACTTAAGCTAATGCCATTAAGGGAAAGAAAATGCAGTATAATACCAACTCTACTTTTGTTAGAAAGAGAAAAAAAATATATATAGTAAATGTTGTTGCATAAATGCAATTAGTTGCAGTTATGCAACAATTTATTTAACGATATATAATTTTTCAAACATTCTACGTTAAAGTTTCATTATTTAATTTTTTACAAATTGTGATAATTTCAAATCAATATCATCTAAAATATAATTTGTTCTTTAAAAATAACGTTTTGGCATAAAATATGCAAAGTATTATGTTAAGTAGAATTAAAGGAAGAAGGTTGGTTAATGGATGCTATAAGAAGTATGTTAGACAATATTGAAATCCCTAAATTTGTTCGTATTCGTCAAAGCTTTGATAATACTAAAATTGAAAATATTGAAGAAGAAGTTAAAAAACAGTTTCAAAAAGAAAAAATTGCAAGCACAATTAAGAAAGGGCAGACAATTGGTGTTACTGTTGGCAGTCGTGGTCTTGCTAACTTAAAAGAAATAGTGAAGTATGTATGTGATAATATAAAGAGTAAAGGTGCTACACCTGTTATACTACCAAGTATGGGAAGTCACGGAGGTGCAGTTGCGGAAGGACAGGCTGCCTTTATAAGGGGACTTGGAGTTACAGAAGAATTTGTGGGTGCAGAAATAAGAGCTGGAATGGAAGTAGTGCAACTTGGAACTACTGATGAAGGTCTACCTGTTTATTATGATAAAATAGCTAGTGAACTAGATGGTATTATAGTTTTAGGCAGAATTAAGGCTCATACAGATTTAGATGGAGATATTGAAAGTGGTCTCTATAAAATGATAGTCATTGGTTTAGGAAATCATAAGGGCGCTCAGGTAATGCATGCCATGGGACTTGATAAAGCAGTTCCAAGACTTAAGTCTATAGCTAGATATACATTAAATCATTCTAATATAATATTTGGAATTGGTCTTTTAGAAAATGCTTATGATGAAACAAGTGAAATAGTATTTTTACCAACATCAGAAATTGCAGATGCTGAAGCAGATTTGCTTACTAAGTCAAAAAAACAATTACCAAGATTTTTGTTCAACGACATTGATATACTTATAGTAGATGAGATAGGAAAAAATATCAGCGGTAACGGCATGGACCCTAATGTTATAGGCAGGGGAATGATTGGCTATAAAAACAAAGAAATCCGTATAAATAAAATTGTAACTTTAGATACATCTGAGGAATCCGGATCAAATGCATTTGGTGTAGGACTATCTGATATTACAACAAAGAGAATTTTCAACAAATTAGAGACAGAGGCTATGTACACAAATGCTATTACTGCTATTGCAATTAATGGTGTAAGAATTCCTATAGCAATGGAAAGCGATAAGCTGGCAATACAACTGGCTATTAGAGCTGTGTGTTCCGAAGAACCAAACAAGCTGAGGATTGCAAGAATAAAAGATACATTGAGTTTAAGTGAAATATATGTTTCTGAAGTACTTGTTGATGAACTTAAAACAAATGAAAATATTGATATAATCGGAGAATTAAAAGAGTTTGAATTTAATGAATCAGGAAATTTATAAAATTAATTTGAAATTTATGGATTAAATATTTTGAATATATAGAAATTATAAACGACAGTGGTTAAATACTGAAGGAGATAATAATGAAAGCAGTTGTATATGAAGGACCGAAAATTTTGACTTATAAAGATGTTGCAGATGTTTATCCAAAAGCTAATGAAGTTAAACTTAAAGTAAGGGCATGTGGAATATGCGGAAGCGATATTCATGGCTACTTAGGAATTACGGGAAGAAGAATTCCACCGGTTATTATGGGGCATGAATTCTCAGGTGAAGTAGTTCAATTAGGTGAGGGCGTGGATAATTTAGCATTGGGTGACAGAGTAGCAGTATATCCAATAGACTTTTGTGGTGAATGTGAAATGTGTAAAAAAGGTGATAATCATTTATGTCTTAATAAAAGGGCTTTCGGTGTATTAGACATTGATGGAGCATTTGCTGAATATATTTGTGTGCCTGCTAAAGTTTGTTTCAAACTTAAAGATAACATTTCTTATGAAGTAGGCAGTATTATGGAACCGTTGGCTGTTGCCTATAGAGCAATAGCACATCTTGGAGATTTAAATGGAAAAGATGTGCTTATAGTAGGTACTGGTACAATTGGTTTGTTGGCATTGGCATGTGTTAAGATACAGAATCCAAATAAAATATTTGTATCTGATTTGAGTGATACACGTTTAGAAATAGCAAAACAAATGGGTGCAGATGTTGTAATTAATCCTTCAAAAAATAATCTCCAAGAAATAATAATGTCTGAAACAAATAATAAAGGTCTTGATGCTGTGGCTGAAGCAGTAGGTGTAGCCTCTACTGTAAAACAAGGAATTGATGTGTTGACATTCGGTGGTTCTGCTGTATGGATTGGTATCAGCTCTAAGATAATAGATGTTGAAATGCAGAAAATTGTTACAAAAGAGTTAACGGTAAAAGGATCTTTCTTATATGGATTTGATGAATTTAAAAAGGTAGTTAATATTTTAAATGAAGGAAAGATGGATATTACACCTTTGTTGAGTCGTCAAATATCATTAGAGGAACTTCCGGAAACTATGAAACAAATGTCAGAAGATCCAGGAAGTCTAATAAAAGTAACAGTGGTTAATAAGAATTAGTTATAAAGGAATTAATTCTTGAAATAAAAATAATTGGAGGAAAAGTAAATGGATTTATTCTCCTTAAAAGGAAAAACGGCAATTGTTGTAGGAGGAAGTAAGGGCTTATGCAAAGGTATTGCAACTGGATTTTCACAAGCGGGTGCTAATGTGGTAATAGCCAGCCGAAAACAAGGCGATTTAGATATTGCTGCTAAGGATATAATGAGCAAGACCGGTGGAGTTGTTAAAGGAATAGCAGCTGACATAACTTCTGTTAATGCTTGTGAAGAGTTAGTAAAAAAAGTGGTTGCTGAATTTGGTCAAGTTGATATATTACTTAATGGAGCTGGACTAAATATCAGAAAACCTATGATTGAATATACTGAAGAAGATTGGGACAAGGTATTAGATGTACAGCTTAAATATGTTTTCTTCATGGGTCAAGCTGTTGCTAAACAGATGATTGAAAAAAATGTTAAAGGAAAAATAATCAATATATGTTCTTTGAATAGTGAATTAGGGCTTAAAAACATGGTAGCTTATGTTGCTGCTAAGGGTGGAGTTAAACAAATGACAAAAGCTATGGCTCATGAGTTAGCACAATATAGTATAAGTGTTAATGCTATTGGACCTGGATATTTTGAAACTGAAATGACTAAGCCTATATTTGAAAACCCTGATAATATAAGAAGATTTAAAGAAAGAATCCCTTTTGGAAGAACTGGATTCCCTGAAGATTTAATAGGTACCGCTATATTCTTAGCTTCACCTGCTTCAGATTACGTTGTTGGACAAACAATTTATGTAGATGGCGGATATTTAATTAACTAAGAAATTATTTGAAAATATAGACATATGTTTATATATCAATAAAATCTTAAAACATAAACATATGTATATATACATAAATATATCAAAAAAGGAGTGTAAGTTATGAAATTAATGCATACAAAATTGCCAGAGTTCATTAGAAAAATGAAAAAAATTGCTGCAACATTGGGCTCTGAGTATAAAGAATGCGATGTAGTAGGTTTAGAGAATTTAAAAACAGCAAAAATGCAATCAAACAGAACTGGTAGAATTGAAAGGGCTGTTGAAGATATTGTAAAACATGATGATGTACATAAAGTAGAAGTCGCTGTTATACCTCGTATTCCAGAATCAATGCACAGTTGTATTATTAGGGGCTTTGACAAGGATGGGAAACCTGTACACGCAATTTTGGAAACAATCAACATTCTTCACCCTACTGAAGATGTATTGATACATGATTGTCCCGACGTTATAGATAGAAGACCATCTATAGGTAAACATTAATTTTAGGAGGCGGATGATGAGTAAATTAAAATATAGAATTATTCCTGAGGGAATGTTAGAAGGTAAATATATCCCAATTACAGCAGTATTTATTGATTATGCTGATGTTAAAGCATGTGGTCTTACAAAGCGTGAAGCATGTGAAAAAATTGCAGCTGAAATTCCTGGACCTGCAGGATTAAATATGTTTGATATGACAGCAACTACAACAAATAGTAACGGTCTTATGTTAGACGGCGGAATGCTTTGTATAGCTGCATCTGATTACGGTAAAATAAATAAGGATTTTGGATATATGGAAATGGTTGAAATACCATATTCAGAAGAACTAATTAAAGAAGAACCTCATTTAAAACAATGGGAGAAAAATTTCCCGGGCAGAAAACTTTATATGGGTCCTGACCCAAATAAAAAAATTATTCCAATTCACAATGCAGTATTAACAGGAAGAGCCGGAAATAACAATTCAGGTACTGAAATGATGCATTATATAAATATGGAAGAACTTCTTTTGCCAATAACAGGTCAGCTTGAAATTATGAGAGATGGAAACCTTGAACTTGGTGGAACAGGAGGAGTTATTTCTGTAGGTATAGGAATGGTTGTAGGCGAAGAATATGGTCGTATAGTGCCTCGCAGACAATGGAAATGTGGTAAAACAGCACATAATTCTCAAGAATACGCTCAATACCTAAAGAGTCATATTCCAATAATTGCATCTGATAAATCAGAATTAGCAAAAGCTACTATAAAGGCATTAGAAGCAGGAATGATTCCGGGAAGAGATATAGGAGCATCTCCTTCAATCTTATCAGTAGCAAGACATATGGGAATAAAACCTGATATGGAAAATATAGAAGAAAATGCATTCATAGAACTAGCAAGTATCGGATGCACAAAAGAATGGATGACAGAAGATGTTGAAAAATTATCAGTAGAAGAAATAATTGAAAGAGCACATGAAATTATTCCGGGCATTGAAGAGCCGAAGAGATATAAAGCATCTGATTTAGTTCAAGTGAAATATCTAGAAGTTTAATAAGTTTAAAAAGACGAGAATTTATATCTCGTCTTTTTAATAAAAAAGTTGTTTACATTTTTTGTGAAAATGAGGTATATTTAATGATAAAAATAGGTGAACTTATTCCAGCTAAAGTAGCTGAATATATAAGAAGAAATGACCTCTTTAAAGAGAAAAGGAGTGAGTTTAATGCAGAATGATACTAAAGTCATTGTACAGGTAGATAAAACAGTAGTAAAAATTGAAGGGGTAAATGTTAAAGGTTTAAACATACAGCAATTGGAAGAACTCTTACAAGATAAGTTAAAGAGTATGACTAGAGTAATTGGTGTAACAGGAAATTCTATAGAAATGGATGTATATGGTATTGAAGAAGGAGATGTTTTACGTGAAGAAAATGGCATAATTAAAATTATAGCTTTAGCTGAAGGAATTAGTGTATCCGATGTTACAAAACTTTCATCAGTTAAAAAAATAAAAAGTGTAGATATAAACTCAATACCAGAATATGTGGAAAATGGATGTAGGGGAGAAAGGTGGAATTTAATTGATTAGCAGAGCGGTTATTATACCTACAGGTGATGAATTAAAATCTGGCATAATATTAGATACGGATAGTCCGATGATTATGCAAGTTTTATTAAATATAAATGGTAATTGCAATATTATTAGAAATGAACCTTTAATAGATAATGAAGATATAATTACTAACTGTATAAAAAGATATATTGAAAAAGAGGTAGATTTAATTGTTCTGATAGGTGGTTCAGGTGGAGGCCATAGATACAGTTCTACTTTGGGGAAAGATTTTACTCATTCATCTTTGGATTTGCTATTAGATGTTAAATACTCAACTGAGCTTTACGGTAAAAATGGTCATTTATGGAGTAAATTAATATGTGGCATCAAAAATAAAACAATAATTTTAAATGTACCTGGTCCATATAAAGAAGCTAAAGCTGCAATCGAAGCATTTAAAAATGCATATATAGAAGATAGTAATAACTTACAGATAATTAATGCTAAAATGTCTGAAGCGGTAAAAATGCAATATGGTTCTATTTAATGATCTATGAAAATTTTAAGGGTAATTATATGAAGGATATTTTGTTACTAGAAACTTTTTTATTAAAAACATGCTCTTTAGATGGTTGTACTATATTAATTGGAGGCATATGTCCTAAAGGAAGAAAAAGAGAAGCAATTGAAAGTTATGCCCAAATAAAGGATATAAAATTGGGTTTTTCAAAAGATGAATACTTAATAGATGTAATTTTAGCAGATTCATTAAAACAATTATCTCCAGATTGGATAATTGTTTTAGGTGCTTCAATATTTATAGAAGGTGTTATAAATAATACAGGCGGAATAATAGGCAATCTTTTTGAGGATAATCAATCATCTGATGGGGAAATAGAGGAAATTTTATCTGGTCTATATATGATTGCTATGGCAGGAGGTCCTGGTATTGCTTATAAAGGAACATATGATGATGGCGTAAAAATAATAAACAACATAATAAAAAGAAAAAAAAATAATACTTTAATTATTGATGATATCATTAAACAATTAGATTCTTTTACAGATCTTTACATAGTTGTTCTAGATGGAAGTGGAACTTTAAGCTGTGGTGGTATATATGTTTCTGATAGTTTTGAAAAACAGTCTGAAATAATATAATTAATAGTTTTGGAACAAACCATGATGTAATATTATTACATTTCATGGTTTTTATTTTGTTGTGTTGCGAAAGTGCAACAAAAGAGCATTGATGCAACGATAGAATTAATTTAAAAGACAAATGATTTATTATTAGTAAAATGATGATATGAAAAAAATAAGCAAATTACTTGTTTTTAGCGAATGTATAAATTATTTAAGCTAAAACAAAAAAGTTGGCATGGATTATGCTATTTATTAATGTATTAATACATACAAAATTTATTTAACCCCGTGGGTAAAAATTAATGTTTAGCAATACATCACTATGACTATATGAATAAGCAATATATTTTGCAAGATTTACTAATAGTTATTAATTAATTTATTATTTTATTATAAAGTAAAAAGGAGATTAAAATGACGAAGCGCAGAACTCAAACAATGGATGGAAATACGGCTGCAGCCTATGCTTCCTATGCTTTTACAGACGTTGCAGCGATATATCCAATAACACCATCATCGCCTATGGCTGAAATGGTCGACAAGTGGTCAGCAGCAGGTAAAAAGAATATTTTCGGAGAAACAGTACTGGTAAAAGAAATGCAGTCAGAAGGAGGAGCTGCCGGAACGCTGCATGGTGCATTGCAGTCAGGTGCACTTACATCAACATATACGGCTTCACAGGGACTGTTGCTGATGATTCCGAATATGTACAAGATAGCAGGAGAATTGTTACCAGCAGTATTTCACGTAAGTGCTCGTTCCCTGGCATCTAATTCTCTAAGTATATTCGGAGATCACCAGGATGTTATGGCAACAAGGCAAACAGGATTTACCTTATTAGCTTCAAGCAGCGTTCAGCAAGCTATGGACCTGGCAGCAGTTGCTCATTTAAGTTCTATAAAATCAAGGCTTCCGGTGCTGCACTTTTTCGATGGATTTAGAACATCCCATGAAGTACAAAAAATTGAAGTTTTGGAATATGAAGAATTAGCTAAACTTGCTGATTATGATGCAGTTAAATTATTCAGGAATCATTCCCTTAGTCCTAATCATCCTGTTTTGCGAGGAACTACCCAGAATCCGGATGTATTCTTTCAATTAAGGGAGTCAATAAATAAATTTCATGATGCGGTTCCTGAAATTGTTCAGTCATACATGGATAAAATCAATAAACTTACAGGCAGAAATTACAAGCTGTTTAACTATTACGGCGATGAAGATGCAGAAAACATAATTATTGCAATGGGCTCAGGCTGTGAAACTATAAGTGAAGTTGTGGATTATCTTAATAATAAAGGAGGGAAAGTAGGTCTGCTTGAAGTCCATCTTTACAGACCTTTTAATGCTGAATTTATGCTCAGCCAGATTCCGAAGACAGTTAAGAAAATAGCTGTTCTGGACAGAACAAAAGAACCGGGTTCTAATGGAGAACCGTTGTACCTTGATGTTAAAAATGCATTTTACAATGCTGAAAAAGCTCCAATGATTGTAGGAGGAAGATATGGTTTAGGATCAAAAGATTTCAAACCGGATGATGCCTTGGCCGTATTTAGCAATTTGAAGCTTGACAGTCCTAAAAATGATTTTACCGTAAGCATAGTAGATGACGTGACACATAAATCCCTGCCTGTCAGCAAAGAAAGCATCGACCCGACACCTGAAGGAACAATCGCCTGCAAATTCTGGGGATATGGTTCCGATGGGACTGTAAGCGCTAATAAATCGGCAATTAAAATAATCGGAGACAATACAGATTTTTATGCTCAGGCTTATTTTGAATATGATGCTAAAAAATCCGGAGGGCTTACAATTTCACACCTTAGATTCGGGAAATCTCCCATTAAAGAACCATATGCAATCAACAGAGCAGACTTTATTGCATGCCATAATCAGGCATATGTAAATAAGTATGACCTGTTGTCAGGAATAAAAAAAGGTGGTAAATTTTTGCTTAACTGCATCTGGAGTGAAGAAGAGCTGGATAAACATCTTCCTGCATCTCTAAAACAGAAAATAGCTAATAATGACGTAGAATTTTATATAATAGATGCAGTTGATATTGCAAGAGAAGTGGGGCTTGGCGGAAGAATCAACATGGTAATGCAGGCTGCATTTTTCAAGCTTGCAGAAATTATATCGGTTGAAGATGTTTCAAAATACCTAAAAAAAGAAGTTGAAAAATCATATGGCAATAAAGGTCAGAATATAGTTGACATGAACTTTCAGGCTATAGACAAGGGATTTGACAGCATGAAAAAAGTTAACGTTCCAAAATCATGGAAGACAGTACAGGATAGGAGCGATGATAAAAATGCCGAAGTACCTGAATTTGTTGAAAAAGTCATATTCCCAATGAACAGGCAGGAAGGGGATAAACTTCCGGTAAGCACCTTTACAGATAGAGAAGACGGTTCGTTCCCACTTGGTGTTACAGCATGGGAAAAAAGAGAAATAGCAATTGACGTTCCCCTGTGGGATTCAAATAAGTGCATCCAGTGCAACCAATGTTCATTTGTATGCCCTCATGCAGTTATAAGGCCGACACTTCTTACAAAAGAAGAAATGAAAAATGCTCCTGAAAGACTAAAAAATGTTGATGCAATCGGTTTTAAAGACATGAAATTTCATTTGGCAATATCTGCACAGGACTGCACAGGATGCGGAAGCTGTGTGAATATATGCCCTGCCAAGGGGAAAGCCATAGAAATGAAGCCATTGGCGCCAAACAGAGAACAGTATATTAAGGACTGGAATTTCGCGAAGGATATAATCCCCAAGGAAGTTCCACAGAATGTGGCAAAGACTGTCAAGGGAAGCCAGTTTAAAAAACCATTACAGGAATTTTCCGGAGCATGTGCAGGATGCGGAGAAACTCCATATGCAAAACTAGTTACACAGCTATTTGGAAACAGAATGATGATTTCCAATGCGGCAGGATGCTCAACCGTTTGGGGTGGTTCACCACAGGTATCATATACAACTGATGAAAAAGGACACGGCCCGTCATGGGGATTCTCACTGTTTGAAGATAATGCTGAATATGGGTTCGGAATGTACCTGGGTGTTCAGAAAATAAGAGATACGACAAAATCCAGAGTAATTGAGGCTGTTGAAGGCAAAGCATCAGGAACAGTAAAGAAAGCATTGCAAGAATGGATAGACGGATTTGATGATTCTGAAGGCACCAGGGATAGAGCTGACAGTCTTGTGGCAGTACTGGAAAAAGAAAAAGGAAATGATAAGCTTTTAAATGAAATTTACGATAACAAGGATTATTTTGTTAAAAGGTCACATTGGATATTCGGTGGAGACGGCTGGGCTTATGACATCGGTTACGGAGGATTAGACCATGTACTGGCGTCAGGAGAAAATGTAAATGTGCTTGTGTTTGATACGGAAGTTTATTCAAATACAGGAGGACAGTCGTCAAAGGCTACTCCTACTGCAGCTATAGCAGAATTTGCTGCAAGCGGCAAGAGAACCAGAAAAAAGGATTTAGGTGTGATGGCCATGAGTTATGGGTATGTATATGTTGCTCAAATAGCAATGGGAGCAGATAAAAATCAGTGCCTGAAGGCAATGATAGAAGCGGAAAATTATCCTGGTCCATCATTGATAATTGCTTATTCACCATGTATAAATCATGGAATAAAAGCAGGTATGGGAAAATCACAAACCCATGAGAAAGAAGCTGTGGAATCAGGATATTGGCAATTGTACCGCTATAACCCTCTGCTTGAAAAGGAAGGCAAGAATCCATTTACGTTAGATTCTAAAGAACCTACAAAATCATTTAAAGAATTTCTAATGAGTGAAGTAAGGTATGCGTCTTTATATAAACTTCTGCCTGAACAGGCTGATGAGTTATTTGCAAAAGCTGAAAAAGATGCCAAATACAGATATATGAAATATGCAGAAATGGCTGGATTGAAATCTGCAACGGAATCAATATAGAACAATATAAATAATGGGACTTGTTATCCGCTGGTAATAAATATGTTAAGTTTCTAAGTAATTAAGAAATGGAGGATTAAATGAATTATTTATCTAATATTGCTAAATCTTATCCTGCTTCAGGAATAAGAAAAATGTTTGACCTTAAGCTTACGGTTGGTGAACAAAAGCCATTTTGCTGAATTCGCCAAGCAATCTCTTAGGCTCGGTTTTAAAGAAGGATGAAATTATTAAGATTGCCGATATAGTTAAAAAATATGACTTATTAGTATATTCTGACGAAGTATACGATAAGCTTATATTCGATAATATGGATTATTTCAGTATAGCACAGGTGCCGGAAGTCAGAGACAGGGTGTTAATATTGAACAGCCTGTCGAAGTCACATGCAATGACAGGATGGAGAATCGGCTATGTAGTTGGCAGCAGGGATATCATATCCAATATGCCGAAGCTGCAGGAAGGAATTGTTTCGTGTGTATCCACTTTTACACAAAGAGCTGCCATTGAGGCTATAACCGGTCCTCAGGATGCGGTACGTAAGATGATAGAGGAATACTCCAGGAGGCGGGATATACTGATAGACGGGTTGAACAATATACCCGGAATAAGCTGTAAAAAATCACCGGGAAGTTTTTATGCTTTTGCCAATATTAAATCTTTCGGCAAAACATCCCAGGAGTTTGCCGAAGAACTCGTGGAAAAAGCAAGAGTCGTAGTAGTGCCGGGCTCCGCTTTCGGCAAGATGGGAGAAGGGTACCTGCGTTTGGTATTTGCAAATTCCGATGAAAACTTAAAAGAAGCAATAAGAAGAATTGGTGATTATGTAAAAAATAGATATTAAAAAAGTATGTCGCTTGGCAATTAAATTGCAGCTATCGAAACTTACGTGCGGGAAATCCATTTTTTTAATAAAGATTGCAAATTTTAAAAATTAAATATATTATTTACATTACATGGATTGGCGATGTTTAATCGTGCGAGAGATTGTGCGGAGGAAGTTGGTTTAGAAGAAGCAACGTAAATTGCAGGAGGGACATGATGGATAAAGACAGTCTGAAAAGTCTTTTGAAAAAAGTTAAAAATGACGAGATATCGGTTGATGCCGCGGTAGAACAGTTAAAAGAATTTCCGTTCAGTGAAATCGGCAATTATGCCAAACTTGACAACCACAGGGCACTCAGAAACGGATATCCAGAGGTGATATTTTGCCAGGGAAAATCCCTGGAGCAAATAAACGGAATAATATCCAGAATGCTGGAGTCCGGGGAAAACAATATTCTGGCCACAAGAGCAGGCAATGAAGTGTATGAAAGTGTTCGCGCGATAACAGATGATGCGGAATATTATGATTTGGCAAGGATTATCGTTGTCAGAAGAAAAGAAATAATTAAGGCTGAAAAAAAAATTCTGGTTGTTACGGGAGGAACGGCAGATATTCCTGTGGCGGAAGAAGCGGCTGTTACGGCCGAAGTGCTTGGAAACAGGGTAGACAGGCTTTATGATGTGGGGGTGGCGGGAATTCACAGGCTGTTTGCCAAGCTTGACCTTATTAACTCCGCAAATGTAATAATTTGTGTTGCGGGCATGGAGGGAGCACTTCCCAGCGTAGTCGGGGGGCTGGTGGACGTACCGGTGCTGGCAGTTCCCACAAGCGTAGGATACGGAGCCAACTTCAACGGAGTTGCGGCTTTGCTGTCTATGCTGAATTCCTGTGCGTCGGGAGTCAGCGTGTTAAACATAGATAACGGATTCGGAGCCGGTTATATGGCAAGCATGATTAATAAGCTAAACGGAGGAAATTAAATGAACATACTTTATATGGACTGTTTTTCGGGAATCAGCGGAAATATGACCATAGGCGCATTTCTGGATTTAGGTGTGGATGAAAAGGTGCTGCTTGAGGGACTGGGCAAATTAAATGTTGAAGGCTATAAAATTCAAATAAGCAAGAAAATTAAAAACGGGATTGAAGGGACCTATTTCAATGTAATACTTGAAGATGAAGAGCATCATGTTCGTGCAGCTCACGAGTACCACAGGAACCTCCGGGACATTGAAAAAATTATAGATGAAAGCCAGTTATCCGATAAGGTAAAGTACTTGTCCAAAAAGATATTTGGCCGTGTTGCGGCGGCTGAAGCAAAAGTCCACGGAAAGCCCATCGGCGAAATTCATTTTCACGAGGTGGGAGCAATTGATTCAATAGTTGACATTGTAGGTACGGCTATTTGCATTGACAGCTTAAGTATTGACAAGATAGTAGCTTCAAAGCTTCCGTCCGGTTCCGGATTCGTTCGGTGCCAGCACGGTCTGATACCGGTTCCGGCTCCGGCAGTTTTGGAAATAATAAAAGGAAGTAAAATTCCAATGTATTCAAACGGAATAGAAGATGAACTTACAACACCCACGGGAGCGGCCATTGTTGCCGCTTTGGCCGACGAATACGGAGAACAGCCTGAAATGGAGGTCCAATCCATAGGATATGGTGCGGGGTTAAAGGATTTTGCTATACCAAATGTTCTTAGACTGATTTCAGGCAAAAAAAACCCCTGCCTGGGGAAAATTATTTTAGCCGAAACAAATATTGACGATACTGCGGGGGAAGTATTGGGTTATGTTATGGGAAAACTTTTTGACGCGGGAGCTCTTGATGTTTTTTTTACTCCTATATATATGAAGAAATGCCGGCCGGCAGTAAAGCTATCGTTTTTGTGCGAAGAAAATACCGTTGAGACTTTGGAAAAAATAATTTTTGCGGAAACCTCCACTATAGGAATCAGAAAAGTAAATGTTGAGAGAACTGTTATGGACAGAAGTTATGAGGAAACAGACACAAAATACGGTAAGATTAAGGTTAAAAAAGTATCTTGCGGAGATATTGCCAAGAAGTATGGAGAATATGAGGATATAAAAAAGGCGGCCATAAGATACAATGTTCCAATTCAGGCAGTGTATGACGAAATAAAAACAATTGAAGAATAGCGGAGGATATATGGATTCATTACATGAAAAATACGAAGAGCTGAAAAAATATCTAGAGAGCCTGGAAAGTGTTGCCGTAGCATTTTCAGGTGGAGTAGATTCCACATTCCTGCTGAAGGCAGCTCATGATGTGCTTGGGGGAAATGCAGTTGCTGTTACGGCAAGGTCATGCAGCTTTCCCAAGAGGGAGCTGGAGGAGGCAAAGAGTTTTTGTGCATCTAACTGTATTGGGCATATCATTGTTGATTCCGAAGAACTTAATATAAAAGGTTTTTCTCAAAATCCCGTAAACAGATGCTATTTATGCAAGACGGAATTATTTACTAAAATAAGGCGGGTTGCGGATGAACGGGGCCTGAAGGAAATTGTGGAAGGTTCAAATATGGACGACAACAAGGATTACCGCCCGGGTCTGCTTGCAATTGCAGAGCTTAATGTAAAAAGTCCGCTGCGACACTGCAACTTTACAAAAGAAGAAATCAGGGCATTGTCAAAAAAGCTGAAGCTTGCCACATGGGAAAAACAGTCTTTCGCCTGCCTTTCTTCACGTTTTCCTTACGGGGAAAGTATTACGGAAGAAAAGCTTTTGCAAATAGATAAGGCGGAGCAAATCCTTCTGGACGCTGGATTCAAACAAGTGAGAGTAAGGCATCATGGAAATCTTGCTCGCATTGAAATAGGAGAGGAGCAGTATTCGAAGCTTTTGGACAGGGATATTCGCTATTTTATTTATGAGAGGTTTAAAGCTCTGGGTTTTGTTTATATAGCCGTCGACATAATAGGTTACCGCACTGGCAGCATGAATGAGGCACTGAATTGACAGATTCGCCGTGAATGCGGCCCGGTCCGGTGTATGTGAGGAAAGCATACTGATTAAATTTTTATACGGCATGCGATTTTTCGCCGCACGGAAATCTGTGGGCGAAAGTTCGGGCGAAAGTCGTATAAAAAAAATTCAGCTTATGCTTGTAAAATCGGATAGAATGTTATATAATGAGCAAAATATGTAACAGCAATGATGAAAGTTACGGTTTATGTATTTCTTAAGAGAGCCGGTGGGTGGTGTGAACCGACGTAATACTGAACCTTTCCGCTTTTGGAGTTGTCGATGATGAATCGAAAGGTCGGTAACCTTTATATTACTTTTGAGTGGTCGGCTTAAGGCCGGCAATTTGGGTGGCAACACGGATTCTTTCGTCCCTTAGTTTTGACGAAAGAATCTTTTTTTATTATATTTTAATATAGTTAATTAAATGATAATTAAATAATGGTTTAAGTGATTGGAGGTCAATTATGTTAGATTTGAAATTTGTAAGAGAAAATCCTGAAATAGTGAAACAAAATATAAAAAATAAATTTCAGGACAAAAAATTGCCGTTGGTTGACGAGGTAATAGCTTTAGATGCAGAAAACAGGAAAATAAAGCAAAAGGCAGATAACCTGAGAGCCGAAAGGAATAAGAATTCAAAACAAATAGGCGGGTTAATGTCCCAAGGCAAAAAAGATGAGGCAGAAGAATTAAAGAAAAAAGTTGTAAAGAATTCTGAACTTTTGTCTGAATTAGAAACAAATGAAAATGAGTTGCATGAAAGAATTAATACTATTATGTTGACTATTCCCAATATTATTGATCCAAGCGTACCAATAGGGAAGGACGACAGCGAGAATGTGGAGGTACAGCGCTACGGGGAACCGGTTGTCCCGGACTTTGAAATTCCTTATCATGTTGACATTATGAATAAGTTTAACGGTATTGATTTAGACAGTGCAAGAAAAGTAGCAGGCAATGGATTTTACTACCTTATGGGTGACATTGCAAGGCTTCATTCAGCTGTTATATCTTACGCAAGGGATTTCATGATTAACCGGGGATTCACATACTGCATTCCTCCTTTTATGATTAGGAGCCAGGTTGTAACAGGTGTTATGAGCTTTGACGAAATGGATGCCATGATGTACAAGATTGAAGGCGAAGATTTATACCTAATTGGAACCAGTGAACATTCTATGATTGGAAAATTTATTGATACCATAATACCTGAATCATCATTGCCTCAGACGTTAACAAGCTATTCTCCATGCTTCAGAAAAGAAAAGGGTGCTCATGGAATAGAAGAAAGAGGAGTGTACAGGATTCATCAATTTGAAAAGCAGGAAATGATTGTAGTATGCAAGCCTGAGGATAGCAAAATTTGGTTTGACAAATTATGGCAGAATACGGTTGATTTATTCCGTTCAATGGATATACCGGTAAGAACCTTGGAATGTTGTTCAGGTGATTTAGCGGATTTGAAGGTTAAATCACTGGATGTGGAGGCCTGGTCCCCAAGGCAGAAAAAATATTTTGAAGTGGGGAGCTGCTCCAACTTGGGAGATGCCCAGGCACGGAGACTTAAAATACGTGTTGAGAGTGATAAAAGGAAATATTTTGCTCATACATTAAATAATACAGTAGTTGCTCCTCCAAGGATGCTGATTGCTTTTTTAGAAAACAACTTAAATTCAGACGGTTCTGTCAGTATACCTGCTTCATTGCAGCCATATATGGGAGGGAAGTCCGTAATTAAATAGTTAAGGCTGTGCTTCATGTTTGAATTGTTTCAGGCAATTCTGTGAACGATCCCGGGCTTATTCCGCTGAACCTCTGGCGTCTATATACTTCTTCGATTTTGTACCATGTTTCTTCATCTACGATGCCCGTTGGTTCAAGGCCTTCTATGTTTTGAAATGTCCTTACCGCTTCCTGAGTAGCTTCATCATAAATTCCATTGGGCTCAATTGGTGATATGGAAGGTACTGCAAGAGAAATATAAGAAAGCATTTCCTGTATAAGATAAACTTCCGGAGATTCGTGGCCCAGGCTGTACACTATGCCGGTCCATCTTAAGTAGGGCAGATATACAGCTTCCGGAGGTAGAGTATCAAGTATCCCGTATACATTATCATATAAAGTTTGGTATGTTTCGGGAGTTACGGTTCCAGTAGCCGGCAGTCCCATGGTTTGCTGAAATGCTATAACCGCATCCCTTGTTTTAGAGTCGAATATTCCTGTTATAGGAATTTCTGGTATAGTTTGATAGTATAAGCTTAATACATTTAATCCATATTGTATGATTTCAGTTCCGGGGCGGACGTCACCTTCAAGATATACCTCGGAGCTGATTTCAATCAGCTGGTTTAGCAGTGCTCCTTCTGCAGCCAATTCTGACAACCTTGTAACAGCATTGTAAATATATATGATTCTGTACCAGGTTGTCTGATCAATTGTTCCTGTTACAGGTAAATTGAAAATTCTCTGAAATTCACTGACAGAGGCTTCGGTATATGCACCATAATATCCGTCCAACGGAAAAATACTCGGAATTGCCGGATAATTTACCCTGATTCTTTCCAAATAGAACTGCATTACTAGCACATTTAAACTTGAGTCGCCAAATGTCAGCTGTTCTCCGGGATATGTGGGCTCTACTGTACCCACAGGTGCATCTGTCACTATTGTTATGTCTTCTCCGTAATAATACCTTAAAATTTCTATGGGAGTGTATCCTTGTTCAGCTAAGTCGACAGTCCCCCATTGGTACAAACCATCACACTGGGATATCCTTCCGTCGCAAAACTCTGCAAAAAGTGGGTAATACTGGTCGTCTCTAACTATATATTGGGTGAATATTTCATCGGCAATATTTCTTATGGAATCATAGATACCTCTGTTTGGTACAAATGCCTGGTCATATTGAACACTGTTAGTAATGTCAAAATCATATCCTCTGGACCTGTACCACTCTGTAACAATTCTATTCATTGCTACCGATGTTATGGCATGAATATTTGCTCTAAGTGCGTTTTCAGGCCAAGTAGGATACAATTCGCTTGATGCTACATTTCTTATATATTCTAAATAAGAAATAGTTATGTTTTCTGCTTCTTCGTCAGGAGCGCCCAAGTGTACCGTAATTTGTGTCGGGACGGTAATAACAGGCGTCAGGGGAACAAATTCCAAAGTCTTCGCACTATTTAATTTTTTTGTGCGTTTATATAGACTCAACTTTTTAACCTCCGTTATCAATATATTTTCTACACACTTCTATACTTGCATCTTGTTATAAAAGGAGATTTAATGCTAACATTATTATATTTATCTATACCGGTAAAAGTTCATTCCTTTTTTTGAAATAATTTTTTGCAATATGTGGGAACAGTGCATAAGATAATACGTCCTGTTCTGTTTGTGCCAATTGTCCTATTTCATCCTTTATATTTTCGTATTCGTCAGTTAATAAATCTGCAGGTCTTATGGTAATAACTTTTTCATTACCTATTATTTTCTCCTTTATTTCATTTGATATAGGAGCTGCAGGCTTGCCATACAGTCCTTTTACGTAGTTCTTGATTTCGATGGGAATTATTTTGTATCTTCCTCCTGAAATAACATTGAATACTGCTTGTGCTCCAACCATTTGGCTCATAGGAGTTACCAATGGTGGATAACCAAGATCCTTTCTTACTTTTGGAATTTCAGACAGGACTGCATCATATTTGTCGATTGCGTTTAGAGATTTCATCTGAAGTATTAAATTTGAGAGCATACCTCCTGGAATTTGGTATTGCAGTGTTTTTGGCTCGGTCATAAGAACCTTTATGTTGTATGTGCCGTCATCTTGATATTTCTTCATTATGCTCTTGAAGTATTCGGCGGTTTTGTTTAAACTGATTATATTTAGTTTAGGATCTTTTTGTGTACCCATTAAAGACAGAGCAAGTGGTTCTGTGGCAGGCTGAGAGGTTCCTGACGATAGTGGGGATATTGCCGTATCCACAATATCAACTCCTGCTTCAATTGCTTTTAACATGGACATTTGTGCTGAACCGCTTGTACAGTGAGTGTGAAATTCCAATGGAAGTTTAGTAACATTTTTAATGGATTTTATTAAATTATATGTTTCATATGGCAGAAGAATTCCTGACATATCCTTTATACAAATCGAATCTGCTCCTGCATTTTCAAAGATTTTAATTAATTGCAAATAGTACTCTGTTGTGTGAACAGGGCTCTTTGTATAGGATATTGCACATTGGCAGTGAGCTCCTTCTTTTTTAATTACTTCAATAGATTTTTGAAGATTTCTAACATCATTTAATGCATCAAATATTCTTACTATATCAATACCCTCGTAAATTGCATTTTTCAAGAATTTTTCCACTATGTCATCGGGATAATTTTTATATCCAAGAAGATTCTGCCCTCTTGAAAGCATTTGAAGCTTTGTATTTTTAACTTTTGCTCTGATTTTCCTCAATCTTTCCCAGGGGTCTTCGTTCAGATATCTCAGGCATGCGTCAAATGTGGCACCACCCCAGACTTCCATCGAATAATATCCCGCTTTGTCCATTTCAGTTAATATGGGTAATATTTCATCTGTGGTTAACCTTGTTGCAATTAAAGATTGATGACCGTCTCTGAGAGACGTTTCTGTAATTTTTAGTTTAGACATAATTACCTCCGTTAATTTTTTAACTATTTTTCTAAAAATTCAAATATTCTTTAATTTAATTGAAAAATTATTTAATTAAGCATATAAAATTAAGCTTTTTATTGAAAATGTTTATATATTGTGCTATAATATGTAATATATATATTATAACATTATAATAACATGTAAATGTACAATTGTACATAATTAAAATAATAATTTTTTACAAAACGCATAAAATGTAAAAGCATATTTAAAAATATCATTAATATAATAAGGCGGTAGCCAAATGGATCATACAGATTTTCAAATTATTAGTATTTTGCAGCAAGATGGAAGAATATCAATGAAGGAATTAGGAAAGGATGTATCTTTAAGCCCTCCTGCAGTAGCAGAAAGGGTAAAAAGGCTTGAGGATGAAGGGGTAATTGAAAGATACAGGGCAGTTATTAATAATGAAAAGGTTGGCAAGCCCATATGTGTTCTTATCAATGCATCTATTAAGCCGGAAAAACAGGATAATTTCCTTAAATTTGCAAATGAGTCTGAAGAAATAGTTGAATGTAACCATGTAACCGGCCCTCACAGTATGATAATGAAAGCATACTTGAGAAAAATAGCTGATCTGGAAGAACTTGTAGGCAAAATACAATTTTATGGCAATACAGAAACATATATAATAATGTCAAACCCTATTAACGACAAAGAAATTTAAGTGGTTTCATATTTTTGCCGAATATATAAAAACAGAGATGCGCCCAGTATTAAAAATCCACCTAATATGCTGAGTGTATCAGGAACTTCCGACAAAAATAAGTATCCTAAAAGTGATGAAAATATAATATTTGAATAATCATAAATTGAGACTTCCGAAGCTTCATAGCTATTGTAGGCGGATGTTAATGCTATCTGGCCCAATGCTGCTAATGCCCCCAGCAGTATAAGCAAAAAAAGCTCATGCAAATTAAGGATTACAAAATCTATAAAGAAAAACGGAGTGCAGCTTACAGATGATAAAAACGAAAAATAAAAAACAGTGGTGTAAATACTTTCTTTGTTACCTATTATTGTAATAAATATATATGCAGCAGCAGATAATATTGCGGAAATAAAGCCTGCTGCTGCGGGAAGCATTGATGAATTGAACTGTGGCTTTATTACCAGCAGCGCTCCGAATATTGATATTATCGAAGCTATGATTTTTGCTTTGTTGATTTTTTCTTTAAGGAAAAAATTAGCAAGGATTATTACAAAAATCGGGGAAAGTTTATTTAGTATAGCAGCATCTGCTGCCAGCATTTGTGATGTTGTATAAAAAAACAGCACAATACCTGTAAATCCGAATAAATAACGAAAAAACAGGTACTTCCTGTTTCCTTTATGGCCAAAGCAGTTTAAATTTTTTTTCCTGATAATAATATATGATATTATTAAGCTTATGAAGTTTCTGAAGAATACTTTTTCCATAAGCGGTATAGCAGGCAGAAGCTTTACGATTATTTGCATGGAAGAAAAAGTAAAAGCTGAAAAGATCATCAACAGGACTGCCTTGTTTTTTTTGTTCATAAATACCACCTTTAAGGAATTAGTTTATTAGTTTTTATGTTGTGCGCTCTGTAAGGTTTGCTTCATATATCAGTTAATATGCTCAAAAAAATTTTTATTATGAATGTTTATTGTTAATGAAAAAAAAATCAAAAACTAAAAATTGATAGAATATTTTTAAATATATGGTATAATGATAAAGTTATTAACAAGAATTAAAATGTCATTAAGGAGTGCACCATGATTAGAATACAGCAGGTTAAGCTTCCTATAGACCACAGTGAAGAGGATTTGTATGTAAAGGCTGCAGAAGCGCTTAAAGTAAAAAGAGAAGAAATAACCTCATTGTCTGTTTTCAGGAGATCAATAGATGCAAGGAAAAAGGATAATATTCTTTTTATATATACTTTAGAGGTTGAACTCTGCCGCGAAATAAAGATTCCTAAAAGGAATAATAATATTTCAGTTGTTGAACCATTTGTTTATGAGATTGAAGCAGCAGGAGAAAAAATATTGAAAGGCAGACCTGTAATTGTAGGATGTGGGCCGGCAGGTTTGTTTTGCAGTCTTCTCTTATCAGAAAAGGGATATAATCCAATAATTATTGAAAGAGGTAGAAAAGTAAGGGACCGTAAAAAAGATATTGAAAAATTTTGGCGCGATGGATCCTTAAACGAAAGATCCAACGTACAATTTGGTGAAGGAGGGGCAGGAACATTTTCGGATGGGAAGCTTAACACCCTTATTAAGGACAGGTCGAAAAGAGGGAAAAAGATTCTTGAAGAATTTGTTGCGGCAGGAGCTCCGCCGGAGATAATGTATATAAACAAACCTCATATAGGTACTGATTTGCTTAGAGGATGTCTTGTAAATATAAGAAAGAAAATAATGAAGCTGGGAGGGACATTTCGTTTTGAAGAATGCCTAACCGATATTAATATAAAAGATAACAGCATATATAGGATTATTACTGAAAGTGATATAGTTGATACTAACATACTTGTGCTGGCAATAGGTCACAGTGCGAGAGATACTTTTGAAATGCTGAACAGCAAGCTGGAATTAAAAGCTAAGCCTTTTGCAATGGGAGTCAGGGTGGAACATCCTCAAAAAATGATAAATGAAGCACAATACGGAAAGATGGCAGGAAATCTTAAACTCGGTCCTGCAGATTATAAATTTGTTCATAAATGCAAAAACGGCAGAAGCTGTTACACATTCTGTATGTGCCCCGGCGGAGTTGTGACCGCATCCTCTTCTGAAAAATACGGAGTAGTAACCAACGGCATGAGTTTTCATGAAAGGGACTTGGAAAATGCAAATTCCGCTGTTGTTGTATCCGTAGGGCCGGAAGACTTTGGAGGAGAAAATGATCCGCTGGCAGGCATTGAATTCCAAAGGCAATTTGAGCGCCGTGCTTTTGAATTAGGCGGGAACAATTATCATGCTCCTGTTCAACTGTTTGGAGATTTTAAGGAAAAGAGGGTTTCAAAATCCTTTGGAGAAATTTATCCAACATATCGACCGGGAGTTATATTTGCTAATTTATGGGAATGTCTTCCCGATTATGTATGTGAAAGTATAGCGGAAGGAATAACCGCTTTTGGAAAGTGGCTTGAAGGCTATGATAGATATGATGCATTGCTCACAGGTGTAGAAACAAGAACATCTTCACCCATTCGGATTATAAGAGGAAATGATTTTCAGAGCAGTGTTAGAGGAATATATCCCTGTGGTGAAGGAGCAGGATATGCCGGGGGAATTATGTCTGCGTCAATTGATGGACTTAAAACCGCCGAGCAGATAATAAAGACATATAGACCATTAAATAGATAAAATAAATGAGGGTACTATGAATATAGCTGTTATAGGGGGAGGAGCCTCAGGACTGGTTGCGGCAATAGCTGCAGCAAGAAATGGTGCGAAGGTTACCATATATGAAAAAATGAACAAGGCAGGTAAAAAGATATTGGCAACCGGTAACGGCAGATGCAACTATACAAACATGAACATATCAATCAGCCGATATCACGGAAAAAATATCAAACTTGCCGAAAACGTGCTTAATTCTTTTGATTTAGATAGAACCCTGTGTTTTTTTGAAGATATGGGGATAACTCCGCGTTCTGGATCGTTGGGGAAGGTGTATCCGAATTCTCTGCAGTCTTCCAGTGTTTTAGATGTTCTGAGATATGAGATAAAACGGCTTAATGTTGAAGAAATTACGGATTTTGAAGTTACTCAGTTAAGAAAAATTAAAGGAAAGTTCAGTATTATAGGCATGGGAGCAATTTATCGTGCAGATAAAGTTATTTTGGCTACAGGAGGCAAAGCCGGTCCGCAGTTCGGTTCTGACGGAGGAGGCTATGAATTGGCAAAATCTTTCGGACATAAAATTATAGAACCATTTCCTGCGCTGGTTCAGCTTAAGCTTAAAGGAAGATATTTTAAAAGGATGGCAGGAGTAAGATTTGATGGAGTTGTAAAAGGGTTAAACGGCAAAAATTCCATAAGAGAAGATGAAGGTGAAATATTATTTACTAATTACGGAATTTCAGGTCCCCCTGTTTTACAGATAAGCAGGAAAATTATTGAGGAGTTACTTAAAGGGAAAGACGTTTTTGTATATTTAGATATGTTTCCTCAATTATCAAAGGTTGAATTATATGGGCTGTTAAGCGACAAATTTGGCAGGATAGGCTATAAAAGCATCGAAGACGGAATGATAGGCTTTATTAATAAAAAACTTATACCTGTGGTGCTTATGGAAGCGAACTTCAATGATCTTGGGAAAAAATGCGGCAGGCTGAATAAAAAAGAAATTTATAGAATTATAAATATATTAAAAGAGTGGAAATTTGAAGTTACAGGTTACAACACCTGGCAGCAGGCTCAGTCAACTGCAGGTGGGGTAGATATGTCGGAGGTTAATCCAAAGACCCTTGAATCGGCTAAAGTTAAGGGATTGTATTTATCAGGAGAAATACTTGATGTGGACGGTGACTGCGGAGGCTTTAATCTGCAATGGGCATGGAGTTCCGGATATACGGCCGGATATTCCAGTTCATCGGTTCAATAGTTTAATATAGAGTATTTAGAAAGGATACAACATGAAAAAGTTCTTAGAAAAAATTTTCGGATCATATAGTGAAAAGGAAATAAAAAGACTGGAGCCTGAAGTTGATAAAATTTTGGCGTTGGAAGATGAAATGTCCCAGCTAAATGATAAGCAGCTCCGGGCTAAAACTTCAGAATTTAAGAAAAGACTTGCAGCAGGTGAAACAAAGGAAGACATACTTTCTGAAGCTTTTGCGGTTGTAAGGGAAGCTGCATGGAGAGTTTTGGGGCAGAAACATTACAGGGTACAGTTACTGGGAGGCATTGTCCTTCATCAAGGACGCATAGCGGAGATGAAAACAGGTGAAGGTAAGACGCTTGTTTCTACATTGCCTGTGTACTTGAATGCCCTTGATGGCAAGGGAGTTCACATTGTAACGGTGAATGATTACCTTGCAAAGCGTGACTCTGACTGGATGGGAAAAGTCCATAATTTCCTGGGGCTTACAGTGGGATGCATAGTACACGGCATTTCAAGGGAAGAAAGAGTAAATGCTTATAAATGTGACATAACTTACGGTACAAACAATGAATTTGGATTTGACTATTTAAGAGACAACATGGTTATCAGAAAGGAAGATATGGTTCAGAGAGAACTGAACTATTGCATTATAGACGAGGTTGACTCTATACTGATAGATGAGGCAAGGACTCCTCTGATTATTTCCGGTGAGGGAGATGAATCTACAAATCTTTATAAACAGGCAGATAGTTTTGTTAGAACCTTGAAAGGAAAAATTCAGTCTCCAGAAGAAAAGAAAACTAAAATGGATTATATAATGGGGGATGTTGAAGAGGACAATACAGTTGATTTCATTGTTGATGAAAAAGGTAAAAATGCTACGCTGACAGATCGCGGAATCAGTAAAGCTGAAAGCTTCTTTAATATTGAAAACTTAGCTGATCAGGAGAACATGGAGATATCCCACCACATTAATCAGGCATTGAAAGCTCACAATGTAATGAAAAAGGACATCGACTACATTGTAAAGGATGGAGAAGTTTTAATCATTGATGAATTTACAGGCCGTATTATGTACGGAAGAAGATATTCCAACGGCCTTCATCAGGCTATAGAAGCAAAGGAGCATATCGAAGTAAGAAAAGAATCTAAAACGCTGGCAACCATTACATTTCAGAATTATTTCAGAATGTACAAAAAGCTGTCCGGTATGACCGGTACTGCAAAGACGGAAGAAAATGAATTCAGAGAAATTTATGGCGTCGATGTTATAGAGGTTCCAACAAACAAAGATATTATAAGAAAAGATTATGAAGATGTTGTTTATAAGACAGAAGCTGGGAAATTCAATGCTGTAATTATTGAAATAATTGAAAAGCATAAAACAGGCCAGCCTATTTTGGTAGGAACAATTTCCATAGAAAAGTCTGAATTGCTGAGCGGAATTCTTAAAAAACAAGGTGTTAAGCACGAAGTCCTGAATGCTAAGCAGCATGATAAGGAAGCTGAAATAGTAGCCCAGGCCGGACGTTTGGGCTCTGTAACAATTGCCACAAATATGGCCGGCAGAGGTACCGACATAGTCTTGGGAGGTAATCCAGAATACCTTGCTAAGCATAAAATGAAAAAGAAAGGTTTTTCGGATGAATTAATTATTCAGGCAGACGGGTTCAATGAAACAGATGGCGAGGAAATATTAGAAGCGAGGAAAGTATATAAAGATCTTCTCAAGCAATCAAAGGATGAACTAAAGAATGAACAGCAAAAAGTAAAAGAAGTGGGCGGACTGCACATAATCGGTACAGAACGTCACGAGTCAAGACGTATTGACAATCAGCTGAGAGGCCGTTCCGGCAGGCAGGGTGATCCCGGTTCTACACGTTTTTATATATCTCTTGAGGATGACTTAATGAGATTATTTGCCGGTGACAAGGTAAAAACAATTATTGAAACATTAAAGATGCCTGAGGATGAACCTCTGGAAGCAGGAATGCTTACAAAAACCATTGAAACTGCACAATCAAGAGTTGAGGGCAGAAACTTCGATATAAGGAAGCACGTGCTTCAGTATGACAATGTTATGAATAAACAGAGAGAAGTTATTTATTCCGAAAGAAGAAGAGTGCTCTTGGGTGAAGATTTAAAAGATTATATTTCTCACATGATCGACGGTCTTATTGATAAGGGTATACAAATGTATACTTCGGAAGGTGAATATTCTGATAATTGGGATATAGCAGGTTTTGTAAAGTATGTTTTTGATGAATTCTATGTTAACATCAGCTTTGACGGAGAAAATCAGGAGAATATTACCAGGGAAATACTGAAAGAAAAAACAAGAGATGCTGTTGATAGACATTATGCAAGGCAGGAAGCAGAATTTGGCGACAATATTTTCAGAGAAATAGAAAGGATTGTACTTCTCAGAAATGTGGATACAAAATGGATTGACCATATAGACGCCATGGATCAGCTAAGACAAGGAATAGGCTTGAGGGCATTGGGGAATGAAGATCCTGTAAGAGCATACCAGATTGAAGGGTTTGATATGTTTGAAGAAATGACTGCGGCTATACAGGAAGATACAGTAAAAATGCTGATGAGAGTACGTCCTCAAGAAAAAATGCAGCGTAAAGAAGTTGCAAGAATTACGGGAACAAGCGGCGGCGGTTCAGGCGGAACAGGTAAACCGAAAACTGTGGTTAAAAAAGTAAAAAAGGTAGGTAGAAACGACCCATGTCCCTGCGGAAGCGGGAAAAAATATAAAAAGTGCTGTGGAAGGAATGAACAATAAAAAAATAAAAGGGAGATGATTTGTTGGTAGATTTATACGAAATTAATGAAAATCTAAAAAGGTTTAATGAAATTTTAAACGAAGTAGGTGGTTCACTTTGACTTGGAAAAGTTAAAGGAAGAAAATGCATTGCTTGAATCTGAAATGCAGGAGCCTGATTTTTGGAACAACCAGGAAAAAGCCCAGAAAGTATCCCAGAAGCTGAAGCACAATACTGACAAAATAAACGGGTATAAAAATTTAAAGCAAAAAGTTGAAGATTTAGAAGTTTTTGCAGAAATAATAGGTGAGGAAAATGACGAAAGCGATATGCCAGAGTTTAGAAAAGATATGGATCATGTTTCCGACCTCCTTGATAATGCCCGCATTGTTATGCTGTTAAGCGGCAAGTACGACAAGAATAATGCAATATTGTCCATTCATGCAGGAGCAGGGGGGACAGAAGCACAAGACTGGGCAGACATGCTGTATAGAATGTATTCCAGATGGATTGAATCACATGGATATGATATGACGGTATTAGACATTTTGACCGATACAGAGGCTGGAATTAAAAGTGCTACATTATTGGTCGAAGGTGAAAATGCATTTGGATATTTGAAATCCGAAAAAGGCGTTCACCGTTTAGTACGTATTTCACCATTTGATTCTTCCAATAGAAGGCACACGTCCTTTGCATCAGTGGACGTTACGCCGGAGATAGATGATGATGATAATATTGAAATAAATGAATCTGATATACGTGTCGATACGTATCGCTCAAGTGGAGCAGGGGGACAGTATGTAAATACAACTGATTCTGCAATACGTATTACACATATTCCTACGGGCGTTGTAGTTTCATGCCAAAATCAAAGGTCACAGCACAGTAACAAAGAAACTGCAATGAAAATGCTTAAATCAAAACTTTTAGAAATTAAGCACTTGGAAAACAAGGAAAAGATTGAGGATATTCAGGGAAAATATAATCAAATAGCGTGGGGAAGCCAAATAAGGTCTTATGTGTTTCATCCATACAGTATGGTAAAGGATCACCGTACAAATGCTGAAACAGCAAACGTACAGTCGGTAATGGATGGAAATTTGGATATGTTTATTAATGAATATCTGAAAATGAAATCATTGGAACAACAAGACAGTAATTGATTTATAATACATTCGGCAATAGACTGGCAATTGATTTTTCAGTCAATAGCTTTTCCATTGTTGTTTTTTTAGACAATTGTAATAATAAGGGAGAGAGTATGTTAGACATTAACAAAACTTTATGTGAAGAATTTAAAATTAAACCGTTCCAGGCTGAAAACACGGTCAAATTAATAGACGAAGGAAATACGATTCCATTTATAGCACGTTACCGAAAGGAGCAGACGGGATCACTTGATGATGTGGTTATAAGAGATCTGTATGAAAGGCTTAGTTACTTAAGGAACCTTGAATCTCGAAAAGAGGAAGTTATTCGTTTAATTGAGGAACAGGGCAAGCTTACTGATGAATTGAAAAATGAAATATTAAGTGCAGATGTAATGCAGCGGGTGGAAGATTTGTATAGGCCCTTTAAACAGAAAAAATCCACAAGAGCGTCAAAGGCTAAACAGAAAGGCCTGGAACCTCTTGCTGACATTATACGGGCTCAAGATTTAACTGAAGGAAACATGGAAGAGATATCAAAACCTTTTTTTGATGAAGAAAAGGGAGTTAAGAGTGTCAAAGATGCTTATAATGGTGCTTGTGATATAATAGCAGAAATAATTTCAGACAATGCAGATTACAGAAAACATATAAGGGAAATTTATGTTGCCGAAGGTATACTGACATCAGAAGCTACTGATGAAGAAGAAAAGACAGTTTATGAAATGTACTATAAATTCCAAGAAGCTGTAAACAAGGTTGCTAATCACAGAATACTTGCTCTTAACAGAGGCGAGAAAGAAAAGAAACTTAAAGTAAAGCTTAAAACTCCAGATGAAAAAATCATAAATTATATAAAATTAAAAGAAATAACAAACCCTTCTGCTATAAGTGTCGATTATTATTCAGCTGCTATTGAAGACAGCTACAAAAGACTTATAGCTCCTTCTATAGAAAGAGAAGTAAGAAATATGCTTACAGAAAGAGCTGAGGAAGAAGCTATAAAAATTTTCGGGAAAAATACTAAAAACCTTCTTATGGTTCCACCTGTTAAAAATATGAGAATTTTAGCATTGGACCCAGGCTATAGAACTGGCTGCAAAATTGCAGTACTGGATGAAACAGGCAAATTCTTGGATCAGGGAGTTATTTATCCGTGCAAGCCGAAAAATGAAGTTGAAAAATCTCAAAAAAAAATGGAGGAACTTATAAACAAGTACAGTGTAGATGCAATAACTATAGGCAACGGAACCGCTTCAAGAGAAACTGAACAGGTTGTTGCAGACATGATTTTGAAATTGGACAGAAAAGTGACATACACCATAGTCAGTGAAGCGGGTGCTTCAGTTTATTCCGCTTCTAAGCTTGCTCAGGAAGAGTATCCTGATTTAGATGTTACAATAAGGGGAGCTATATCAATAGGCAGAAGGTTGCAGGATCCGCTGGCGGAATTAGTAAAAATAGATCCCAAAAGCATCGGCGTAGGACAGTATCAGCATGATGTGAATCAAGCTAAACTCGGAAAGGAATTAGATGGCGTTGTAGAAGACTGCGTAAACAGTGTTGGAGTTGACTTAAACACTGCATCGCCTGCATTGCTCAGGCATGTTTCGGGAATTTCAAAACCTATTGCCAGAAATATTGTAAAATCCAGGGAAGAAAATGGTAAATTTAAAAACAGAAATGAGCTGCTTAATGTTAAACAATTGGGAGAAAAAGCATTTGAGCAATGCGCCGGGTTTCTCAGAATATCCGACGGAGACAACCCTCTTGATGAAACTGCAGTACACCCGGAATCCTACAAAATTGCTTTAAGCCTGTTGGATAGGCTGGGATATACTATTGATAATGTGAGAAGCGGTAACTTAAAAGATATCAATGAAAGAATAATGAAGATAGATGTTAAGGAAGACGAAAAAATCCGGATGGTTTCAAAAAATAAAAGATTAAAGGGTCTCCAGGCGCTTTCACAAATAAAATTCAAGGAAAATAAGAGCACTGCAAAAGAAAAGACGAAGAAAAGAATAAAAGTGTTGAGCAAGGAGCTTAATATAGGAATTCCTACACTAACGGACATTATAAGCGAACTCAAAAAACCGGGCAGAGATCCAAGAGATGAAATGCCTAAAGCAATTTTCAGAAACGATGTCATGAAAATGGAAGATATAAAAGTTGGAATGAAGCTTTCGGGAACAGTAAGGAATGTGGTGGACTTTGGAGCTTTCGTTGACATAGGAGTAAAACAGGACGGGCTTGTTCATCTTTCGGAAATGAGTGACAAGTATGTTAAAAACCCTATGGAGATTGTCCATGTTGGAGACACTGTTAATGTAACTATAATAAGCATTGACACGGAAAGGCAGAGAATTGGGCTCAGTATGAAAACAAAAAGAAACAAAGCAGGAGAAATAAATGTATGATTGATACGGTAGTTTTTGATTTTGACGGTACTTTGGCAAATACAAACCAAATAATAATTAATTCCTTTAAACACATATATTCTGTTTTCCGCAATGAAGAATGTGATATGGAATATGTGATGAATACCTTTGGGGAACCACTTGCGCTGACTTTGTCGAGAGATTTCGGCAAGTTTAATTTTGAGGATGTTATTGCGTGTTACCGTGAATATCAAAAGGACAGATTTAGCCAAGAGGTTACTCTTTATGATACTGTTGAAGATACACTAAAATATTTGAATAATAAAAATATCAAAATAGGAATAGCTACATCGAGGCTAAAAAGTTCAACAATGTCGGCTTTAAAGATTTTCGATGTTGTAAAATATTTCCATATTATAATTTCTGCTGATGACGTTAATAAGCATAAGCCGGATAAGGAGCCTTTGATGAAAGCTATAGAAGGGCTTAAAAGTTTGCCGGAAAAAACATTGTATGTAGGCGATTCTAAGTTTGATATGGAATGTGCAATCAATGCGAAAGTTACTCCGGTTCTTGCAGGATGGCAGCACGGTTCTGAAGAGCTAGCCGAAAAATATAATATAAAATATGTTCTTGATAAAATGTGGGACCTGACAAAAATAATTAAATCAAACAATTTGAATATTTAATTACATTTTTGACGAGGAGCTTAATTAGTATAAACCTTATAATAAGGCAATATTCTACTTGCATTTATTATAATTTTCATTATAATAAGGATTATATTAAAAAAAATAATAAGGATTATGTTAATAAATTTAAGGAGATAGTTATAAGTGGGATATGAATTTTCACCGATAAAATTTGATGATATGGGTAATATTCGAGATTCTGTATTTTCCATTTTACGTAATGCTATACTGGATGGAAAATTAGAACCGGGTCAGCGATTAGTGGAACGCAGTATTGCAGGGCAGTTAAAAATAAGCAGGACTCCAGTGCGTGAGGCAATTCGTCAACTTCAGCTGGAAGGGCTGGTGACCTATATTCCTCGTAAAGGTGTAATAGTTTCAAAATTTGATAAGGATAGTATTAAGGAAATCCAGCTTATCAGAGCCGTGCTTGAGGCATTGAGCTGTAGTATTGCAGCTGAAAAAATCAGCGATAAAGAATTAAGGCATCTTAAAGCAATTGTAAAACAGATGTCAAATGAATCCCACGAAAATAACAGCGTAAAGCTAAGCTCTTTAAATGGAAAATTTCATGAATGTATCAGAAAAGCGGCGGACAGCCCTCGTTTATACGGCCTGACAAGTACACTCAATGAATATGTTGATAAATTTACTCGTTTAACTTATACCAGTTTCAGGAGAATTGAAGAAGCAACAGCAGAACATAATAAAATAATTGATGCCTTACGCAAACATGATAGTTCTGGCGCTTATGATGCTATGAAAATTCACGTTGAAAAATCAGCCCAGGTATTTCTGGAAATGGCTTATCCGGACGAAAATAAATAACTATAAACAGAAAAAACAAAGTTGAAAAAATATCGAAAATTACATTTTTCGATATTTTTCGATATTATCTGATATTTATCAATATTATTCGATATATTTGATATTTTTCGCTATTTTGTATAATTAGTTTAAAGTATTTAAAAATTTCTTTGGAAATCTATTGAACTTAATATTAAAATTTGCTATAATAAAAACACTTGATATTGAATCTTCGAAATATTTGATAGTTTTCTAAAATATTAAAAATCTATTGAATTTAATATTAAAGTTTGTTATAATTAAAATACTTGGTATACCGTATACCAAAATTTAATTTTATCTACTTGATGCTTAGTTTAGAGCACTAGGAGGTAAACTATATGGCTGAGTCTAATCTTGTAAAATTAAAATTAAAAGTTAATGAAGGATTAGTAGAGGATTCTCGCAAAGGTATTGTGAGAATTAATCGAAAAGATGTAGATCGGTTGGGTGTGAATATAGGAGATACTGTAAGCATAGAAGGTAAAAGAGTTACTGCTGCAAATGTTTACCCATCTTTTAATGATATTTACGGCAACCCGTTAATCCAGATGGATGGGATAATCAGGCACAATGCCGGTGTAGAAATAAACAGCGAAGTAACAGTCTGTAAAGCTAAAGTGAAAACAGCAAAAAAAGTAGTACTTTCTCCGCTTGAAAATTTTTATGATTGGACTATGGAGGATGAAAAGGTAGTAAGAAATATATTGAGAGGAATGCCGATTATTTGTGAAGATGAATTATCTTTAAGCTTTTTTGGAGGCAATGAACGTGGGTTCCTTGTAAATGGAACATCGCCGTCAGGATTTGTAAAGGTGAGTAATGAAACTGAGATTGTCTTTATACAGCCGGAACTCGGTAATGCCGGATCAAGAATTACATATGAAGATATAGGCGGATTAAATGAGCAGGTACGAAAAATAAGAGAAATCGTGGAGTTGCCATTAAAATATCCCAAAGTGTTTAAAAAGCTCGGTATTGAACCTCCCAGGGGCATACTGCTTTATGGCCCTCCGGGTACAGGCAAAACATTGATTGCAAGGGCCGTAGCTTCTGAGACAAAGGCTTATTTTATCCATGTAAACGGACCGGAAATAATGAATAAATTTTATGGAGAAAGTGAAGCTAAGCTGAGGGAAATTTTTAAAGAAGCGAAAAGCAGGGCGCCAAGTATAATTTTTTTAGATGAATTGGATTCTATTGCACCAAGGAGGGAATATGTACATGGTGATGTTGAGAAAAGAGTGGTGGCTCAGCTTCTTGCGATTATGGACGGATTGGAAAGCCGCGGACAAATTGTTGTAATCGGTGCCACCAATATACCTGATTCATTGGATCCGGCACTTAGGCGTGCAGGAAGATTCGACAGGGAAATTGCTATTTCGCCTCCCAATAAAGAAGGCAGGCTTAAAATATTACAGATTCATACAAGGTATATGCCCCTTGACAAGGACGTAAAGCTGGACCAATTGGCTAAAGTCACCTATGGATTTGTGGGTTCTGATCTTTCGGCTTTGTGTAAGGAAGCCGGAATGACAGCATTAAAAAAAGTTTTATCAGAAGTTACAGAGACAGAGGAGGATAATATTCCTTATTTTAAGGTCTCTATGGATAATTTTACTAATGCACTGAGAGAAATTCAGCCGTCATCAACCCGGGAATATTATCCGGAAACTCCGAATGTGACATGGCAGGACGTAGGAGGCCTGGAAGAAACTAAAGAAACTTTACAAAATTTAATAGAATTTCCGCTTTGCTATCCTGATTTATGTAATAAATATAAATTTACGTCGCCTAAGGGCATTTTGTTAACAGGCCCTTCGGGCACAGGCAAAACCATGCTGGCAAACGCCGCCGGGAACTCTGCTAAAATAAATTTTATAGCTATAAACGGTCTTATGCTTGCTTCAAATTGGAGCAGAAAGGCAGAAGAGGCTTTACACGATATATTTGTTAAAGCAAAACAAACTGCACCTTGTATTTTATTTTTCGATGAACTGGATGGATTTATTCGTTTGCGTTCCCCAGGTGCAGGTAGTTCAAAAGACAAAATTATAAGTCAGCTTATATTAGAGTTTGACAATTTAGAGGATGTTCAGGGAGTTATAGTATTAGCTGCTACCAACAGAATAGATTTAATTGATTCTGTGTTGTTTAGGGAGGGACGTTTTGAATACATACTGGAACTTCCTTTGCCAAATGTTGATGAAAGGGAGTCAATTTTAAAAATTCATTCTCGTGGTCTGCCTGTATCTGATGATATAGATTTCAAACAGCTGGCTGAAAAGACCGAAGGTATGAGTGGAGCGGAATTGGCTGCCTTATGTCATAAATCTTCATTTATTGCAATTGCCCAGGCAATAAAAAATGATTTGAAAATAAAGATAAATCAAAATATCTTTAATCAAGCTATTGCTGGAGTAAAGAGGCAAAAAAATTCTGTGGGAGGTGGTTAGAAAAAGAGGTTTTAGAATTGAGTGTGTATTTTGATCATTAAAGGAAGGAGACAAAGGAAGGTAAAAAAGATTCAGTATTGTAGGTTGCATATGTGTAAGTGTTAACCATTAAAGAAAGGAAGGTGGAGCAAAATGTCAATTCAAAATTTGTTTGATGAACCAGGGTTGAAACAAATCACAGTTTGGGGTAGGGGAGTTTATGAAAATAAAGAAGCCCGTGATGTAGTAGTTGCTTTAACTGAAGCTGCTTCAAAAGAAGGTAAGTATATTCAGGCATGGGAGAATTATGTTGATCTTCCTGACCGTATCTTTGTTCCCGTAAGAGCATATGGAAAAATCAGCACTGAAGAAATTGAATCCAGGTATGTATATGAGAACGAAGCCCCTGATATTGTTGTACTCACAGAAGAAACTCTCGTAAAAGGTATAAATATTTTATCCGGAATAAAACCGGGAGCGGTTCTTGTGATAAATTCAAAACGTTCACCGGAATATCTAATTAAATTTATTAAAGAGAATACAGAAAATCTTTCAAAAATTGTTACAGTAGATGCCAACAGCCTTTCAAAATCTGTTATTACTCTTTCAGGAGCTGAAGGTGCTACAGATGCTTCCGGAATCGGTAAAGGTATCAGCGCCGCACTGGTAGCTGCTGTTGTAAAAGGTACAGAAATTGTAAAATTTGATAATCTGCTTGAACTTATTGCTAATAAGAGTGTTGCAAAAAAAGCTTATGATCAGACGATTGTTGTAGATGCAGACAGCATACAAAAGAAAGTTTTTGCTTAATGGTTAAAAGATTAAAAAGATTCAGAAAAATTAAGGAGGTGCTTTAAATGGCTGTTGTACCATATGAAAGAATTCCTTTTGCAGGGACTGTGCCTTCACCCCAAAAAGAAAATGAAGGAATGATTACCGGCAATTGGCGTACCAGAAGACCAATAGTAGATTCTGAAAAGTGTGTAAAGTGTCAAACCTGTTGGATTAACTGTCCTGATGCTTGCGTTAACCTTAATGATGATAAACCCATTAATTTTAATTTAAAGTATTGCAAAGGTTGTGGAATTTGTGCCGAGGTATGTCCTGCAGGAGCAATTACTTTGGTACCCGAGTTGGATTTTGAAGAATAAGTTTATAATACAGGAGGTGAAATAAAAAATGAAAACCAATATAAAAAGAATGTCAGGATGTGTGGCAACGGCTAATGCAGTTAAATTGGCCAATGTAGATGTTATATGTTCCTATCCGATTCGACCATATACCGGAATTATGTCGGAGTTGGCAAGGATGGTTGCAGATGGAGAATTAGATGCTGAATTTGTTCTTGGAGAAGGGGAGCACGGGCAGCTAAGTGTCGTATATGGTGCTTCAGCTTCAGGAGCCAGAGCCTTTACAGGCAGTTCAGGAGTAGGTGTAACTTATGCAATGGAAGTTTATTCACCTATTTCAGGCGAAAGGCTTCCGCTTCAAATGGCTATTGCCGACCGTACTTTGGATCCGCCGGGTGATTTTGGATCTGAGCATACAGATGCTTTGTGCTGCCGGGATCAGGGATGGATTCAAGGATGGGCTTCTTCTCCTCAAGAGGCTTTGGATTTAACCCTTATGTATTATCGTATCGGCGAAGATCCGCGAGTTCTTTTACCTCAGTATGCTTGTCAAGATGGATATTTTGTATCCCATATTCTCGGTGATGTTGATATACCGTCACAAGAGCAAGTTGATGCATTTTTACCGCCTTATAAAAATCATCATGTGCTTGATACGAAAGATCCTGTAATTATCGGGCCGCAGATGGAGCCTGAAATGGGTCCCGGTACTCAGTATCAAAGGCATTTGGCTGTAGAAGGTATGTATAAGGTATTTGAAGAAGTACATGAGGAATTTGCTGACGTCTTTGGACGTAAATACGATCCGTGGCTTGAAGAATACATGACTGATGATGCAGAAAGTGTTATCTTTTTACAAGGAGGACATGCCGAAACAGCTAAGAATGTGGCAAAACATTTGAGAAACCTTGGTGAAAAAGTTGGCGTAGTACGTCTGCGTACTTTCCGTCCATTCCCAACAAAACAGGTAAGAGAAACATTAAGTAAATTTAAAGTTGTAGGTGTGGTTGATAATTCGGTTAATTTTGGTATTTCCTGCGGAGCAGGTGTTTTATTAACTGAAGTCAGAGCGGCTTTATATAATAACGATAAGAAAGTTGAGACAGTTGGATTTGTTGCAGGATTAGGCGGTGCCATGATTACTCACGACGAATTTTACAAAATGTTCGATGTATTGAAAAATGTAGCTAAAACAGGGAAAAATGAAAAACAGAGCTATTGGCTGCCATTTGAATTATAATTGCGGTATGAAAGGAGGAAGTTAAGTGTTAGAACAAATTAAATCTATAAAAAAAGCACCAAAAGAGGAATATTATGTTCCGGGTCATCGTACGTGTGCAGGCTGCGGGCCGGCTCTTCAGTATAGATTAGTTGCTAAAGCGGCAGGGAAAAATACAATTTTTATTGGGCCTACAGGCTGTATGTATGTTGCAAATACCAGCTATGGATGCGGACCCTGGGCTGTTCCGTGGATACATGCTCAAATTACTAATGGCGGAGGGGTTGCCTCAGGTATAGCGGCAGCTTATAAGGCTATGATACGTAAACATGAAACAGATGCAGAATACCCTAATATTATTGTCGTGGCAGGTGATGGAGGCAGCAGTGATATTGGGCTCCAATCTTTATCAGCAGCATTTTACCGCGGGCACAACATAGTATTTATTTGCTATGATAATGAATCCTACGCTAATACAGGTATTCAGGTTTCACCGACTACTCCTTACGGCGCTTGGACTACTTTTACTCCTGCAGGGCCTGTAGTTCCTGAAGGAAGAAAGCTTATGCCCAAGGATATTGCTAAAATCATGGCTCATGGGCATCCGGAATTAAAATATTTGGCTACTGCATCGATAGGGTATCCGCTGGATCTGATGAATAAAGTACGAAAAGCATGCAATGCCGACGGACCGGCTTTTCTACATATTCATGCGCCATGTCCGAAAGGCTGGAGTTTTCCGGCGGAAAAAACAATTGAAGTTGCCAAACTTGCAATTGATACAGGAATGTTTCAATTATACGAGCTTGAAGATAAACAATATAAGTTAAATTATAAGCCTGATAAAATAAAACCGGTCAGCGAATATATTAAATGTCAGGGACGATTCAGCCATTTGAAGCCGGAACATATTGAAAAGCTTCAGGAATTTGCAAATCAACGCATGCAGGAGGTTGGTATAGAGTACGGTATACCCCAGTTAGCAGAATAAATTTCAAGTACAAAATATAATGTATTATTTATTTGTATGATATCAAACAAATTCTATTTGTTATTTGACCCCGTAGTGAATTGATAGCACCGGGGTCTAATTTGATTAGAAAAACGTGAGGATAAAAAGTAAATATTATTTAACTCTTAATTAGTTTAAAATATAGATCTCTGACAATTAAATGAATTCAGGGGGGGGATAATTCATGAATAAAGTTGATGAGATAGAAGAAATGAGAGTCAAGAATATTAATGCATATGGTTCATTTTTAGGAAATCGTTGGCTTCAATTAATTGCTGCTGTTGTAGGCATGGTGATGATTGCCAACCTCCAATATGCATGGACATTATTTACTACTCCGTTAGTTGAACAATTAAGGTCATCCTTAACAGTTATTCAATATGCTTTTACCTTGTTTATTATGTTTGAAACGTTTATACAACCAGCTGCAGGCTATCTGCTGGATAGGTTCGGTTCAAAATTAATGTTTGTTATTGCAGGTCTATTCGTAGGATTCGGATGGAGTATGATGGGGCAGGTAAATTCTGTTTCTGGATTATATTTTTCTTACGCTTTGGCAGGAATTGGTGCAGGAATTATTTATGGCGGATGTGTCAGTGTAGCAGTACGATGGTTCCCGGACCGCAGAGGTATGGCTTCCGGTATAATAGCAGGTGCTTTTGGATTAGGATCAATGCCATTTGTACCTGTAATTGAGCGCATATTGGAAAGCAGCGGCGTTACGAAAGCATTTCTGTCTACCGGAATGTTACAAGGTATTTTAATTATAATTGTAGCTTTGATTTTACGCTATCCTGTCGGTTCAAAAATGCCTAACAAAAAAGAGGAAATTGCAAAATTAGATCAATCAAAAATTGGCTTTAGCCCTATGCAGATGCTAAAAACTCCAAATTTTTGGATTATATGGTCCATGTTTTTTTCCATCAGTGTAGACGGGCTTATTATTACAGCTAATGCAAAACCTTTTGGCCAGGATGTTGGCGTTGTTTCTTCAGTAATTATGTTGTCGGTTATGCTCAATAGTCTTGCCAACGGAATAGGCCGAGTATTTTGGGGAGCGGCATCAGATAAGCTGGGTCGTCCTAAAACAATGTTTATATCCTTTGGATTGAACGCAATATTTTTGTTTGTTTTACCTTATGTAGGCAATAATAGTGTTCTATATATAGGTTGTTTGATGCTTATAATGTTTACCTGGGGACAATTATTTTCTTTATTCCCACCCATTAATGCTGATGTATTTGGCGCTACTTATTCCGCTTCTAATTATGGATTTTTATATAGTGCCAAAGGATTTGCTTCTATCATAGGCGGCGGACTTGGAGTATATCTGGCAAGTTCTTTTGGATGGAAAATAGTATTTTCTTGTGCCGCATTACTTTCATTATATGCTTCTGTAATGTCACTGGTTTTGCCTCGCATACCGAAACCTGTGAAAAAACAACAAGCTGCTCCCGTAAGCGATGAATAAATTACTAGATATACTTGTAGTCGTTGTATTTCCTTTATGACGCCTTTTAAAGTATATTATATAATGAAAGTATTTCAATAGTGAAATATTTTTGAGCCTTTCTAAAAAAGAAGCAAAATAGCCGTTTAATAGTTATTTTGCTTCTTTTATGGGAAAATTCAAATTATAATAGTATTGATTTTTTTTCCCCTGTAAGATAAAATATTAAATAATATTTACAACAAGGCTTAATAGTACTTTGTAAAAAAAATATCAAATGTTAATAAAACTTAAATTTTTTTTACTTTTATTTGTGTTATAATATTTATCATAATGTTACAATATTATAAGTTTTGACACCTTAAGCTTATAAATAAAAAATTTCAAGGAAAGAAGGCAGAGCAAATGGAATTCAAAAATTTATTATTGGAAAAAAGCAATGGTACTTGTACGGTAAAAATTAATAATCCAAAGTCTTTAAATGCATTGAATTCGGAAATTTTAAGTGAACTTGGCACAGTATTTGATCAAATAAAAAATGATGAGGAAATTCAAATTGTTGTATTGACAGGCGAAGGAAAAGCTTTTGTTGCAGGTGCGGACATAGACTATATGAGGGATTTGAATATGGAACAGGCAAAGAAGTTTTCGGAGGACGGCTCAAGGCTTTTCAGGAAAATTGAGATGCTTAATAAAGTAGTTATAGCAGCAGTAAACGGCTTTGCCCTTGGCGGAGGATGCGAATTAGCAATGGCATGTGACATAAGAATTGCTTCCTCTAACGCAAAGTTTGGACAACCTGAAGTAGGTTTGGGAATTATCCCCGGGTTTTCAGGGACTCAAAGATTGCCCAGGCTTGTAGGATTAGGAAGAGCAAAAGAATTGATTCTTTCAGCTGGGCACATTGGTGCTGCAGAAGCGTACAGAATAGGCCTTGTTAATAAAGTGACAGACAAAGAAAATTTAATGGAAGAAACATATAAATTAGCTGATAAAATTAAGTCAAATTCAAGATTTGCCCTGAAATTTGCAAAAGAGTCAATGAACAGAGGTGTTGAGACGGATATTGAAACCGGAATAGCCTATGAATCAAATGTTTTTGGTTTGTGCTTTGCTTCGCAAGACCAAAAAGAAGGTATGACAGCATTTTTAGAAAAGAGGGATCCGAAATTTAAATAGTTTCAAATTCCTGGCATAAAACAGAACCACGCAATATATACATAATGAATGTTATTAAAAGCAAATTAGGGATTGATATTTAATCAACAATTTAGTATAATGATGAGTGTTAAATATTTTTTTAACGTTTATAGTTATTTAATTATCTATAACGTAGAAATATATAGTAATTGGACAAAGATTAAGGGAGTGAAAACATGGATTTTCAATTAAGCAAAGAGCATCAAATGGCAAGACAGCTGTTCGGAGAATTTGCTGTTAATGAAGTAGAACCGTTAGCTCAGGACATTGACGAAGAGGAAAGATTTCCTACGGAAACTGTTGAGAAAATGCACAAGTATGGCTTTATGGGGATACCGTTTCCGAAAGAATACGGAGGACAGGGATGCGATAATCTGACATATGTTATGGCAGTTGAAGAATTGTCAAAGGTTTGTGGTACTACAGGTGTTATTTTGTCAGCACATACTTCTTTGGGCTGTTCACCAATTTATGAATTCGGAACCGAGGAACAGAAAAAGAAATACCTTACAAAGCTTACGTCGGGCGGATGTCTTGGAGCATTCGGGCTTACAGAGCCAGGAGCAGGAACAGACGCAGCAGGTCAGCAGACAAAGGCGGTTTTGAAAGATGACCACTATGTACTTAACGGAAGCAAGATATTCATAACAAATGCTGGAGAAGCAGACATCTATATAATAATGGCAATGACAGATAAATCAAAAGGAACAAGAGGAATATCAGCATTCATAGTTGAATCAGACTTTCCCGGATTTTCAATAGGAAAGAAAGAATTAAAAATGGGCATAAGAGGATCATCCACATGTGAGCTGGTTTTTGAGGACTGCATAGTTCCTAAAGAAAACCTGTTGGGCAAAGAAGGACAAGGTTTTAAAATAGCAATGCATACCCTTGACGGAGGAAGAATTGGAATAGCAGCCCAGGCACTTGGATTAGCCCAGGGAGCTATTGATGAAACTGTTAAGTACGTTAAAGAAAGAAAACAGTTTGGAAGACCAATTGCTAAATTCCAGAATACACAGTTCCAGTTAGCCGATATGCAGTGTAAAGTAGATGCAGCAAGGTTACTGGTATACAAAGCTGCATGCAGCAAGGACGCTGGAAAGCCATTTACTGTTGATGCAGCAATGGCAAAACTGTTTGCCGCTGAAACAGCAATGGAAGTAACAACAAAGGCCGTTCAGCTTCACGGCGGATACGGATACACGAGAGACTATCCTGTTGAAAGAATGATGAGAGATGCCAAGATAACAGAAATCTACGAGGGAACATCAGAAGTACAGAGGATGGTTATCAGCGGAAATATGTTGAAGTAGGGAGGCAAAAGACGTGAATATAGTAGTATGTATAAAACAAGTTCCAGATACAACAGAAGTAAGACTGGATCCAAAGACAGGTACATTAATAAGAGAAGGAGTGCCAAGTATAATTAATCCTGATGACAAAGCAGGATTAGAGGCTGCACTAAGAATAAAAGAAAAAAACGGTTCACATGTTGCAGTGTTATCCATGGGCCCGCCACAGGCGGATGAAGCACTGAGGGAAGCGCTGGCTATGGGAGCCGACGAAGCAATACTTTTATCGGACAGAGCATTTGGAGGAGCAGATACATGGGCTACTTCAACTACCATAGCAGCAGCTATTAAAAACCTTAAATACGATTTGATAATAACCGGAAGGCAGGCAATAGACGGGGATACAGCACAGGTAGGTCCGCAGATAGCAGAACATTTGGGACTTCCAAACATAAGCTATGCAGAAGATTTAAAAATAGAAGGCGACTATGTAATTGTTAAAAGACAGTACGAAGACAGGTATCATACAATAAAAGCCAAAATGCCGATATTGATAACTGCATTGTCCGAACTTAACCAACCGCGCTATATGACCCCCGGAGGGATATTCGATGCATATAGAGAAAAGAAAGTAACAGCATGGGGATTAAAAGATATAACAGTAGATACAAGTAATATAGGACTTAAAGGTTCTCCTACTAAAGTTAAGAAATCATTTACCAAGGGAGCAAAAACAGCAGGCAAGGTATTTAACCTTGAGCCGCAGGAATCGGCGGAATTAATAGTCGAGAAAATGGAAGAGAAATTTATAATATAGTAGATAGTAGGAGGCGGAAGAATGAATATTTCAGAATATAAAGGAGTCTTTGTATTTGCGGAACAAAGAGACCGTAAAATACAAAAGGTTGCCTTTGAACTTATAGGCAAGGGAAAAGAACTGGCAAAAGAACTGCATACTGAAGTAACGGCCGTATTGTTAGGAAAAGATATGAAAGATGAAGCAAAAAAATTATGCTATGCAGGTGCAGACAAAGTTATTTATGCAGAAGATGATTTACTTGATCTATATATGACAGAGCCATATGTTTATACTATGCACAAAATAATAACAGAAAAGAAACCAGAAGTGGTAATATACGGTGCTACGGCAATAGGAAGAGATATGGCGCCGAGAGTATCAGCAAGAGTTCATACAGGACTTACAGCAGATTGTACAGGTCTTGCAATAGAGCCTGACGGAGATGATCCCAAAAAATTAAACCTGATGATGACAAGACCTGCATTCGGAGGAAATTTAATGGCTACAATCGCGTGCCCAAATAACAGGCCGCAGATGGCAACCGTAAGACCCGGTGTTATGCAAAAAGCCAAGTATTCAGAACAAAATCCTGTAAGCATAGAAGAATACAAGATTGAAATACCGAAAAAGTGCAAGAACGTTGAAATAATAGATGTAACAAAAATAATCCAGCAGAGAATGAACATAGAAGATGCTAAAGTTTTAGTATCAGGCGGCAGAGGAATGAAAGGTCCGGAGAATTATCCAATGCTGGAAGAACTGGCAGATTTATTAGGAGGAACAATTTCGGCTTCAAGGGCTGCTGTAGATGCAGGCTGGGTACCGAAAGATAGGCAGGTAGGACAGACAGGGAAGACTGTAAGGCCGAATTTGTATATAGCCTGCGGTATATCAGGAGCAATACAGCACCTGGCAGGTATGGAAGAATCCGATTTTATAATTGCAATCAATAAAGATGAATCAGCCCCAATATTTGAAGTAGCAGACGTTGGAATAGTAGGAGATATATTTAAGATAGTTCCTCTTTTGATAGAGGAACTTAAAAAAAAGAAAGTTGCAAGTAAATAATATTATAGTATAAAATTGGTGAATAGCTCAGCTATTCACCAATTATTTATTTTAATTTATTTGTACCTTATTTAGATTGCATTCCGCCTGTTCCGCCGAATCCACTGTTTCCGCTCATCTGCCTCTGAGCCATTTCAACCAGTCTCTTTGTCATGTAACCGCCTACATATCCGTTTTGTCTTGCAGTAAGGTTACCTTTGTCTACCTGTTCATAGTTTGTTAAACCTAATTCATTTGCAATTTCAGTCTTCATTTGATTTAAAGCCTGTTTTGCTTCAGGAACAACGATGTTGTTGCTTCCACTGTTGTTATTGTTTGATGCCATTTTTTTCTCTCCTTTCTTCTAAGATGTAATCTTATTGTTGTCATTTGAGCTTAATTTAATCATGTAAGATAATGTTATGCTGGTAAATTATACTATGGGCCCCACTCAACCTGAATTTAACTATGTATTTCAGGTTAATTTACAAGATTAAATTTTTTGAAAGTCTTATTTGACTCTCTGACATTATTATTGTCAACATGTTTTTAATAATACGTGGCAAATATTTGAATTGCAGGTTTTGAACGGGAAAAATTATAATTATTTAAAAATAAAAACAAACATACATGCATAATAATACAAGCAACAATAAGTAGAGTAAAATTGAATAATATACCATCAGCAGTGATATTTAACGCAAATAAAAAGCAAGAATAGGCATTTTTATAGTATGTTATTACTTAGTACAAAATGTATGAGAGCATTTTACGTTAATTAATTAACATACATTCAATCGAATAAGCTATCATATAATTAAACGTATCATGAAAAAAAAAAGCAAAAACAGTTGAATTGATTCCAAAGTAATTGACAACAGGTATGTTAAATGATATAATGTTCACATTGTAAAAAACATTTTCAAGTGTAATAAAATTAACATTGTATTAATTGCTGAACGTAAGTAATTTAAAGGGAAATGACATAGTCAAAGCGCAGAAATCGGATATTTATAAATTTTTCTTCTTGTAGCAGAATAAAAATTATCTCAAAAGATTAAATACTCATTTTGACGAAGATATTTTTATATATTGTAGGAAAACATAGCCTTCAAATTTTTCTTGCGGTTTTAATAAATATCACTGATAAAAAAATATTCTTTTTCTATGCAGACTATAGAAACTCGCGAAATTGAAAGCGATTATTCTTAGAAGGGAGAATTTAAAAAAATGGAAGAAAAAAAGACAGTTTCTATTGACAAAGCTACATTGGAAATGCTGGAAAAGGCGAAAAATGATAATGTAGAAACAGCGTGGGACAGAAAAGCGGCCTTGAAGGCTTCCTGCGGTTTTGGCTCGGCAGGAGTATGCTGCAGAAATTGTTCTATGGGACCGTGCCGGGTGAGCCCGGTACCTGGCAAAGGAGTATCGACAGGTATATGCGGTGCTACGGCAGATGTTATAGTATCCAGGAATTTTGCGAGAATGGTTGCGGCAGGCACTGCTGCACATTCGGATCACGGCAGAAGTATAGCGCTTTCCTTATATCATACCAGTGAAGACGGAGATATAAAGGTTAAGGATGAAGAAAAGCTTAAGAGAGTTGCAAAGAGATTTGACGTTGAGACCGAAGGAAGAGATAAATACGATATAGCGCATGATTTGGCAGAAGAAGGACTTAAAAATTACGGAAGGCAGCTTGGAGAAGTTAAACTTCCACCTTCATTACCTGAAAAAA